>Ga0194135_10000044_pt1 | contig 66184 bp, 58 predicted proteins | sample LitLau_LLRF_2013_FD_134024 | JGI IMG/M metagenome (GOLD analysis project Ga0194135, IMG submission 134024) | Freshwater sediment microbial communities in response to fracking from North America - Little Laurel Run_MetaG_LLRF_2013 (version 2) | ecosystem: Environmental > Aquatic > Freshwater >...
AAGCTGCGATTAGGATGATGAGGTATTGAATACGTTTAGAAAGGTAATCACTGTTAGAGACAATTTTGGAGTTATTTCTTTGCCTCTACACCATTTGAAAGGGGACTGTGCCCATTCATAAGAGCTTCATCTTGCATCCTGTCTTTGACAATTCCTTCATCACAACTACTATTCAAACTTGTAGATAACTGGGATGCTAAAGTTGCAATACTTCCTTGTAATTCTTTGTATCTGTCTTGAGTATCTGATTCAGAGTCGGATCGATCACCGTTACTATCACTGGTACGAGAAGATAAACAACGGTCCCTCATTAACTCCTTCTCAGCTATTAGTTCTTGATTCTTTAGCTTCAGAGTAGAAATTATTTGGGATAGATCGAACATTCTCTGTAATTTCAATTATTTCAATCCAGTTATAGTCGATGATAACAGTGAATGGGACTTTTATTGAGTTTTGGTTTTGTACCTGACTCTTCTCAGCGTCTTTGATTCTGGCGTGGACAGAATCTTCCTTGAGCTTCGACTCCAAATCAGAATATCTTCGTCGTTCATCCTTCAATTTAGATTGCATTTCTTTATTCTGCGTTAACGCAACATCCAAATCTTCTCTCAGACGTTTACTCTCGTCCTCTTGTCTCTTCAGTTGATTTGATGTCACTTGAACCTAATTTAAGAATTTACATTGTCAACCATCATACAAATAAAATTCTGGTACATTTCTTTCAAAGTTATTCATTCTATTATACCTGAGTTTCTAACTCCATAATTTTCAGTCTATGTTCTTTAAGTTCAATAACTGATTGCATTTCTCTCAGCTTAAGAGTCATGACTTCCTCCTCAAGACGCTGAACCTCAACTCGACTTGAAGTAAATAGATTCCCTAAAGGCGTAGCTGTTCCTTTCTTTTCATTACTTCCTTCTTCGTGTTCCTATAATAATTGTTAAATGAAACAATTAATAAGTCCGTGTTGTGTTTGAATACTCCAGAAATAACCTTATAAATTTTTTATCAGTATTGATTTCATGCCTGCAAGTGTCGTTGCCACTGAGAAGTTAAATCGGATACTTTCTGTCTCAGGTCTTTAAGTGAAAGTGAGGCCTCAGCTTCTCTCAACTTGACAGCGATAAGTTCTTCTTGTAAATGAGCAACTGAATTGTCCACCACAGACTCACGAAGCTTCTTCTTGTCTTCTTCCAGCTCTTGAATTCTGCTCCGTAAATCAGACATGATAACCGCATTTTCAGCCTCTTGAAGTCGAACTTCAACGAGTTCATTCTGCAAACATTGGATGAGCTCCTCCCTCTGCTTCAATAATTCAGACTTCAAGGATATTTCATCCATTGACGTCTGTTTAGTGGAATTCTGCTTGGAACGCATTTCAGGGAGGACATTATTAGCATAATTTCCCAGTAAATAACCTCACTCAAATTAAATAATTACGATCTTACTGTTTCGTCAAGAACTAGAAGGAGATGTTGGTACTGTTGGGTAACATTCTCTAATTGTTTCATCGTTTCCATATAATGCTGACGCACACCAGCTAATTCACGTTTTAATGCGAATGTCGTCTCAACTTCTTCAGCACGACCCACTTGTCCTTGAATCAATTTATTTGCCAACTCAGACGACTCCGTTTCTAGAACTTCTATTCTCTGTTTCAGCAATTTATTTTCTGTCCGCAGTCTCCTCAGTTCTACCATTTCTTCTTGTTCTTTTGTCTTCATCGCCGCATAGTCTTTCTCCAACTTTTTCATCCTTTTTGCATTGTATTTCATTTGTAAAGATGAACCAAAAAGAGTTTCCGGCTCTGCCTCAATTCTCGGTGGCAACTCTTTTTGTAAATGCTACAATACCATTCAACAGTCAACATATAAATCATTCATAAATCAATACCTGTCTTGCAGTATATAAAGGCTGACTACAGTATAAAGGCATACATGATCACACAAAAGGAAAACTACCAACTTACTTTTAACACTCCTTCCATATCTAAGAAAAGCAATTCATTCTTCGAGATTGTCAAAATAGCCAAGGCTATTCGAAATACAACTTCAATCCCATCCATGAGAAACATGTCCATTATTCTGGAAGCAACTCCTAAAGGAAGACTGGTCGTAAAAATGGTGAGGAACCAAGAAGACGCGTACATTGAAGTGTGGACTCCTTGAGATTGGAAATGCACATGCAGGTCGGGCATTTGCTCCTGAATATCCATTAAATCAAAATGATAACATTTATTTCTTTTACATTGAACGAACGAGCACATGAAACTTTCGCTTTCCGCAATAACTTTCACATTTCCTAAGGTCATAATTTACGAACATATTTTTACGCACCTGTACACACATCTCCAACTGATACATACAAAGCCCCAACTCTGCCATTGATGGTTTAAACATTTCTCGTAAACGATAGTCCTATAAAATTCACAATTGTGTAAGGTAATATAATGAAGTAGGTCAATACCAAATAGCCAACATGAGTGTTTTCCTGTCAACAACACTTTTAACTGTCATCGACACACTTTTTGTCTCGTTCTAAATATCTCTATCCGAATTATTCCCGGAATGAATTGCATCATTAGTAATTTAAAGCCCCCTTGAACTCACCTGCATTAGTTTTACAACAACGGCAAACGCTTCTTCTTCTGGCATTTGCATGAGAAGTAGTCCAACTATGAAAGCAGAACCTTGGCAGTAGCCAACTTCTCTATCGTGCAATGAATATGCTTTCATCACGTTAAACAAAGACTCTTGGCCTAGTCCGTCCTTCTCTTTAAAAAATTCATGTTCCGGGTACGTCCTTGCAATATCACGTCGAATTACCTGTAATGAAATACGCTCTTTATCTATATTGTCACACAAGCTAATTTTGGGGTAATTTAAATTATGTCTAGCATCGTATCATATAAATCATCATGATCATTGTGGTTTAATTTGTCGAATTAGATTAAACTAGTGCCAATTGACACTGGACAACTGGAAACGACTGTCCTTATGTGGTGCAATATGGAAAATAAATTTATGGTTTTTGAGGGTTTATGTCCATTATGTAGTGCTGATTGACCTACCTTTTCACAAGCTGAAGTTGCCTTGATGTAATCTGCATATTTAGCCTTGTCCGGTGAATCGTGAGCTCCACACAAAAGCTGCCAAACTATTCCACGGAAATGATGAGGTATTCCACGTCTAACTAGGTCCTGCATTAACAATTCAAAAGCAAAGAATAAATGTATCAGTAGAGGAGTATGGATTTTTAGTTATGATACCCTACTTTCAAGTACGATCGTCTTCTATATCTATCTCTTATTCAGAAGACATTAGATTAAATAGGCACACACACGTGTAGGTGGGAGTATTAACCTAATTAATCACTTAATGTGTATATGTATCTACATACCCTAACGAATTGGTTCTTCTTCTTCCAATAAGTCTCCCATTCATTAACAATGCGTCCCCAAGTGATCCAAAGGTCTTCTTCGGTCTCCTCAGATCCCTTGTCTGACCCTTGTTCCAAGGACAGTTCAGAAGTATCCGAACTCTTCCGGGAATGATTGCTATTAGCACCTTGAAGGGAGTTGAAGGATTTAGAATCCGATTCTATTAACCTAAAAAAACAGATACAAACCATTCATGAAATCAGTTTCTTGGCTTTTTTCATTCCACTTCCTTTCTGTTGTCAGCTAAAAGATAACACAGTGCGTGAGTATATGTTTATTATTGTACTACGTCAATCATTTTACTTGTCTGGCTCCATTAACCACTTCAAAGAAAGTTGGTAGCTCTTGTACAGATGCACACACACAAGATGGTTGATGGTGGTAATTAAAGTAATCTTGAGTCAAAGCATATGCTTTTACACGCGGTCATCGATTCCAGACACTTCCCCTTTCTTATCCAAACTTTGTGTATGAAATTGAAAAGGACTTTCCACCAGCAACTTTGGAGATTAGAGAATATCTAATGATTTCCACCATCCGTCTAGTTTAACACCCAGTTATCAAATGCACACGGGTGCAAAGTTGTATAAGGATTCTATGGATGCACATCTGCCTTTTTCGTGGAACAAGACATAATGACCAAATGGATTCTCGTGTGGTTAAGCCCTTAACATTAACAAGCCATCAGAAAACACATCAATTCTCGGTTGCATGCATGCCACATCACAACGGAGATGAAATTCTATTACTCTTTCCTACCTTCCGAATATATTTTTTTAGTCTAATACAACCCAAATCCTAATACGCTTACATACTTTTAATACTTACAGAGCAAGTACAACAATGTATCTCTCTCTTCATTTTCTTTTCGGGACAGAAATATACTTGCGTCTACTTTTGCTAGCAATAATACTATATAGTACTATGTTAAAGTCCCATAAAAGTCCCATGCGACTCTATTTTCAAAGAACTTTACGGATTTGATAAAAACATCACGCGATCAAAGTTCCATCCGTATACTAACTATTAACTCGTTTTTGCTTCTTTTGCAATTTGCAAAATACAAACTATTTTTACACAGCAAAGTTGACGAGCTTTCTGAAAAGCTCCTTCTTCGTTAATACGAGACAAACAAGAGATCTACACAATTTCCTTTTGTAATCGAATTGAAATCACACTAAAACTTGAGAACAGACGAATGAATAGGGAAAAGTGAAAAACGATAGAAAAATCCCAACTACATGCCTAATATACTAATGAGAGATGTATACACTCTCATCGTATAGCAATTTGTTGTGCACATAATAATTTATTTCTATCTCTCTCACATATTGCTCGATAATTCACGTAGGAAGGAACGAAGGAAGGCTTTCCAATTCCCAATTAATGAAAATGTGGAATGTAGACCATGTCATTATCGTTAGGATGATCTGCAACAAGAATTGCTAGAGTAGCAATACCATAAATGCCAGTTGGTGCTATTTACCACATTCCCATCATAACAGCTTATGTGTTTGTATATTATTGCTTATTAATGACCATACCATCTGAAAATATCAGCGATAGTGTTTCGCCTCCGTGGCTTGATCTCCTCGACCTTGAGGGAAGATGAGACAGGCCCATCTCCTTCTGAAGAAGGTACAACATTGCAACTAGAACTAACACGGCGACCACCACCGACACCACCCCCACTTCCCTCACCCCCACTACTTCCATTATCCCCCTCCTCTGCAGATGAGGCGGAAAAAGCTCCTTCTTCCGACAAATTGGTGTGACTTGGAGATGAATCTGTCCGTCGAGATTTATGGCTACATGGACTTTCTAATAGAGAAGATGAATCATTTATGAAATCGGGATGAGCTATTTCATCCATTTGGTCCATTTGGATTTCGCTACTATTATCTCCAGCAAAGGAGTCTTCAACTTCATCACAAGACACCATTATGCCACTGTCTTCAATAATTCCATCCAATTCTGCTAAAGTTTTATCCGACAATCCCGTCTCACTCAATTCCAAGAAGATGGAAGAGTCTGCATCCGAATCGTCCTCAGAGGAGACAGGTTCTACGGTAATTCGTATGAGAGGGGCAAGTGGGATCCGATTGTTAGTGGCATTTCGTCTGACCAAATGCCCATAAGAGACAGCAGATGAACCGTTTCCTACCTCGAACTCCGTCATACTGTCTCCCATTGACCCCATTCGGCTTTCTCCAGGAGAAATGGAAAGTAGGCTTGAGTCGCTACCAAAACTTTCACCAACTCCTGAATCACTTGCACTTAAACTTCTCCTTCCGTCCATAATGATACGATACATGTCTCCTATTTATGACTTGTCTTTCACTTCCAAGGCACTTTTATCGCACATTTCATTCAACTAACCCAATTTCTCCTTCATTGCCTTCACATAGCCACCAGGTATGGAGCAGTAACATTCTCTTCACCAATACTGCGAGATAATATGTGCCCTCATGAATTAATAACTATGTATAATATGCCGTTGGGAAGATTATTATTACGGCTTATCAAACAAGAACGGCTTGGACTTGTAGCGAACAAACATCTCACACAAAGATAACCACTAAACAACCCTATAAAATGTTAACCAAGGACTGTATACACACACACACTTAGATTGCCTTCTTACCGCAACTTTAAATGCAAATAGATAAGAAGACACAAAAAGCCACACTTTTGGGCAAAACTCTAATAAAACTCCACAGAATTCGATCATGCAAGGTCTGGTTGCGGACAGTTCTATTATTATTGCTATCTATACTCGTTCTAAATCTAAATTGTACTAACGGATGGAGAATTAAAGCTTATAATGATAACACTATTAGATCCTAAATTCCATGTGTGTCGTGTGTGTGTGTAAACTTAAGTAGGTGTGTGTGTAACTTCAAATAGTCGAGTGGTAAATGAAGAATTGATGTCATGTAAATTCTAGCTGGTTTGAAAAGTTATTCTCCTTTCATTGTCAGAAGGAAACTGATTTGGAAATGCTATTCATTCCAACCAATTCCATATTCCATGACACGACATCGACTTTTAGTACAAAGCACTTTCTGTTGCGTATGTGATCTCTGCCTGCTTACCTATTCTCTGTACCAAAATGATTTGCCTCATTTGCTCGTTCAACAGCTTAAATGCGATACTTACATGGTTAGAGTAATAACTACATAATAACTAATACTTAAAATTATGAGCACTTAAATTTACAAACGTAATCTGTATCGTATATCAATCTGTATTGCTTTCTCTCTCACTTTGTCTCCAATAACTCTTTTAAACTGCACTTAAACCTAGTTAAAATTAGTTTTATTTTGCATACGTATGTTAACACGAATTGACTATTTAGCAATATCCTTAAAATTGTTACAAACATTCGATTTTAGAGCAGAAACAAGGCATGCTTTTAAAAGTTAAATACTTCAATCGTGTAATGTATGATCATGAAATCATAAATTTTTCGCATTTATTCATACATAATACTTCTAGTCAGCTCTGGTAAAAAATAGCATATATCAAATCTTTGTGAAATATGAAACTGCGAGGCTGGAAACCTCAAAAGAATATGCGTACCAGAATCCTACACGTTTAAGCAGTTTGTGATCACAAGCTCTAACTAACAGCAATAAGTGTTAACACTAACCTTAAACCGATTTCAGTAATTAAGGGCAATTAAAATATAGAAAGTAGCCATGGCCCAATACTCATCATCATCTACTGTGTAATCTTCTTAATTAGTTTACTACTTTTGCATCTGCCTACGAGCTTTTCAATTACTCCAGGGGTATTGCAAAATTCCTCATAACTATTTCCTGAGTCTCCTACGCAGCAACGCACACGTGTATTAAGATGGTCACTAGAATGATCTGGATTTGTACTCAAAGTTAATGAAACTACCTGATACATTGTAAAGGCCATCTAGGCTCGAATTTCCAGTAGTTCATCATCATATTATGCGCCCTTCATATAACCAACAATCATACCAAGCTACTCGATTAAATATTATTATTACTTCATACTTCACCTCTTGTCCTATTGTCCTCATATGCACCGAGTATGGTTTTAAATGCAAACACACCAGACATCACAAAAGATGTCAAAATACATAACCTCTATTCATTCATAAATGTAACATATTTGGTGGAATCTGCTGGGAACAAGCGATTGAATATTTCACTCGCTTCAATCTTTTTCTCGTATAAAACAGACATATGGCATTTCATAACTTTCACAAGTTATTCATGACTTTCCATAATGATTTAGCACCTGGATTGAATACAATTCATTTAGACACGTCGTTACAATAACTACAATAGCAATAGAAAAACTCTTGATTTATATTTGACATTCAAATGTCTTGATTGAAGTTATTGAAGGCCTGATTTGTTTTCATTATAAATCTTATGCCAATAAAGTTTACCATAATATACTTTTACTCGTAATCATGATGTGTGAATAAAATAAAAATATACAGTCGCTTTTGAGCAATAAAGAGACTCTTCATCTCAGTCAACAATCATTGACGTATTTAATTCAACCGGTTGAGAACTTTATACTTCTGTAAATCAAAATTAAACTTTCGTATAAGTTCTCAACTAGACGCTCAACTTTCATTTGCAGTTTGGCTTTATCTCTACACAAACCAATTCTTGTCTGCACACTCAGCTAGTACACTTAAACTTTCTTGTTCGAGTCATTTGCCAGAATATCTTCACATAGGTTATCATATCAGAAAACCTTCTCATCATTTGATGAATATTACTCACAATAAGTAGAATAATTGTCATATATATCTTTTGATTTCTGATCAATCAGGGTAATTGCTCTTACGCACTCAAATCTTAAGCATGTTGAGTAGCAAGGTTACTTTTTAAACCGAGCTATATTGAATCGACATTATTGTATAGTAAAAGACAAAATATAATTACCTATTAGCTTCTTCTATTTTCTGTAGCATAGCCATCTCTTCTTGGGATAATGGAATAGGCTTATCCATTCCCAGAATCAAATTGTTGTTGTTGTTGTTGTTGTGTATGCATTGTGGTGAACCGTCTTGGTCACCAAGAACCATTCTCTTGATAGACGATAAAATTATAAGCCTTCCGGTCGGTAGCTCCAGGACTGCGGGACTCTAAGCAAATAAATGCAAGTTTCAAGTTAGCGTTATCACAAATTCCACATAGATATCAAATATTGTTAAGATAACTCAGTTTAGAACGTCTCAGCTCATTTAGCAAGCCTACACAAAATGGTGCATGCATAGGTATCTTTATAGAACAAGTAAGACTGACTTCTCAACTATCTCAACCTAATAATTAATTCAATGAGATGAACTCCAAACAAACACAACAAAGTAATAAGTATTAGATCATCGCAGCTATACTTTCATGGAAGTATGTGATTACTCAGCTGCATTTTGATGATTCTGACACATCGTGACATAATGAGTATATTTACTCTCACTATTCAGTACAATAAACATAATGCACAATTGTAAATATATCCTGATCGTACTTTAATTAATAACCTACCAAGCATTTCATTCATTCTTCTGTTTGATATTTCCTAAACACTCCTCCATTGACTTCATACTTACTCGCAAGTTGCAAGCGTGTGTAACTGTACTTAACTAATGAAATCTTACACTGGTTGAGAACTTAAAAAGCTCTGTTATATACTCCTTTGCCTTCCATGCATATTAACCTACCTTAAAACGGCGACAGACCAAAAATCTAACAAACACTTATATTAATGCTAATTGTTGTCTCAGCTTCTTCTTTATGCAACAGAAGAAGAACTTCACCCTTAAATCCAGGAAGTACTGTAGACGTATTAAATCTACACACCTAGAGAGGCTATTTGAATAATTAGTACATCTGTACTAAGGTGCTACTGATGGTTTAGAATAAAAAATATGTGATATAATGTGAAACCAACCTTTCAATCTGGTCATAGGGCACCTTAAAAAAGAGTGTGTAGTGATAATATATAGATGGTTGATTTGTTCTTGTTCTTGTTCTTCTTCTTCTTCAAAAGTCTTCCTTTTAAAACAGTTTTGGTGTGTCACAAACGCGTCAAAAGCCTATCTAATTAATGGAATATCAGTTTGAGCAAATCCTCCTCGGTTCAATCAGTCTTGAGATGAATTCAACAATAGCTGGCTGTGTGACAAAACTCGAGATTAACTTCCTACTTCCCTTCAAGGGCTTATTTTATGTACAGTTGTGGCAAGTCAGTAGGTATATACTTGTATAAAACAATTACACGGGCCTGCCCTCACGATTATTGTAATTATTACACAATCACCACTGTTCTTGACTCGCTTTGTTAGATACACATAAGATACAATGATCTTTTTGCGATCGACCTCTAAAAGATCTCTTATATTGTGAATCTAGTAGACTGTCGACAACGCACTTTGCACACTTTAATTCCTGTGACCGATGAAAGGGAAACTATCTTTGATTCTGATTGATTTGGTAACTGGGAGTAGTGTAGGGGTGTTGGATCATTGGAAGTATTTCTTCTTGTGGAAGACTCTCATCGATATTTGTTAAGCTTGACAGCTCTCAGGGAACTTCACTTCAATGTTATATTCAATAGTTCGACCAGGTGTCAAAATTCCCTTTCGGATCTCAAGTCGTCGCTGTATCTATATTCCGAAGACGCAGAGATTGATGATTCCTTCGTGTTTAGGATATACTTACACACACCGGAGGGTATATATTCCTTAAAGCCACAGGCAAATTTGGTATTTGCAAAAGATTCAGATGAGTATATACTGGTACGAGTATTAGTTTGATATTGGCAAGACAGCTTTTTTAAAGTGACCAACAATCCACACACACTCACATATATCTGAATATGAGGTCTCTATTGTTGCTCGTCGCAAGAAGACGAAGGGAAGTAAGAGGCTCTTCTTTTTAGCTCCATATTGTTGTAAACCTGTGAAAAATAATGTACATCCATTTTTAAACTAAATGTATAACTGTTGCAATACAATGGGTGTATATTAGATATTCACATACCTTTCTACATAAGCATATATAGTATCCCTGTATGTATATGTGTGTGTGTGTTATTTTTTCATTAGGAAATCCTACGCTCTCCCAAATGCACCTTCGTTCTTCTATAGTAATTGTAGGCGGATTAAATGATTTTCTTCTGTCATCATCACAGGAGGATCATATAATGCATTCTCACTAGTATGTATAGTTAGGGCAAATAAACTTCATCTCCACAAAACTAGTACCTCTCCTCTTCTATGTAACATTACCAACATTAGCTCGAGCCTCGAGGGCTGGGAGTCTTGACAGGTGAGCACAGTATATAATATATAAAAGTAACTGACCCCGACACACTTCCGCTTCCAAATAGCAGTATAAGTCTTAGTTTACTGTATCTCTTAAATGAAAACTACCTGCTCGGTCCCCACACTTAACTGAGACCAACTTGCTTCAAGTCTTGTGTCTTAAAGTCTCAATCCCAGCATCAGTAGCAGCCTCCGAGAATCTCGCTTTATAATGTTAATACACTTCCATATATCTCTCTCTTGCTGTCTTCTGTACAAGTTCTTCACTGTTCACTACCGTCTCTGGTAGTCTTAACACACACAGCAATAAGACGGGGACCAACTACATTCATGAATATCCACCAACTACAAGTTACAAGTCTGACAAAAATGTTACACTAGACTTACAACAGACTTAACACACACAATTAAATCCACAGACTAGTACTGACCCTCTCCTTCCTTCGTCTTCTTCTTTCACTCGTTGTCGTTGTATTTGAAGGAAAGGTTTATATTGTAAGTAGGAAAGGTGTGTGTTTTACATTTGTAATAAAAAGTTCTGGGTTAGTTGATTGCTTTTTCTTTACAAAAGTCAACTTGAAGGAATGTATCAAATGCGTATATAGCCGTTTGTATTTAGTTGTGTCAGTATATGAGATAAGATGTAGGATTGCCCATATTGCTGAAAGGCTTTTTAAGTTATACTTGTATTCTGTAAGAATCCTGTCAATATAATATTATATACCAGTTCAAGTCAGTTACATTTGCCTTAATGTGTGTGTATAGAGAACAGTGCAAATGTAAATTGTAGTTGTTGTATTATTATTATTATTATATTATGTGGAGATTAGATTTCTTCTAATTCTATATCTCGCTGTCTTTTCAGGTGTATTCTATTTAAAAATTCCTCTGTATTGAGTACAACGGAGCAATTATTGTGGTTTTGATTACATGTCAAGATAAATCTTTATTATTTAGTTCAGTTCTTCCGACCCTCGAGACTGGTGAAGGCATTGCACTACAAAATATATATTAAAAGAGAAGTAGTAGAGAGAAGTCGAAGTGAATGGGTTCTTTTGGGTATATATACTGAGATATTATATGCACGTAATTTCCTACTCAGCCGTTCCAAAGTGGATACTATTACGTATAGTATGCTATGGTGGTTGGTTGGTTCTGGTCTCTGAGTTTTTTGGACTGTAGAAATAGCAAGTTGAATCACTAGCAAAAGAATATTACTCATGATTACCCCGTTCATACATTATACTATCGACATTAACTTCCGAAAACACACACACACACACTTGATCTCCATCCTATTTGAATAAAACCATGTATAGACTATATGTAGACGTATCATCATTTAAAACTACCCAAATTCTATCTGCAACATCAATCATGACGTAGAGTATCATCAGGGCATTCAATAAATATTTCAAAAAGACTAACTCCGGTCTATTTTCGTGTTCTACATGGCACTGCTTATTGGCATTGGACCTGCAATAAACGAGATGTAAAAGTTGATCCAGCAAGTGCAGAAGAAACTCAAGTTTCCCTTTCATTTCCAGATGAGACGAGATGGGTAGGACTTTTTACCAGGCATGACTCCTGAGTTCCTTTTTTTCCACCACTTACTACTTACCAGGATCTCAGGAAGGAGAGAGAGAGAGAGATTTTGGTGGTGGTTGCAAGTTGCAAACTCTGTCTTTCCTACCAACCTTCTCCTCTCTCTTTCATTCAATCCTAAAAAAATTAAGTTCAAGAAACTACTCTTGCACAGGGACATCTACAAAACAAACAATTTATTTCGACAGTCTGTTTGGTGAAAGGATTTAAGTAATCTCGCATAACATGCTTCCATATGCACTATCTATATCGTGATGTATGATTTCGACATTTTGCGTGTAATACTGTGGCTCTTATCTTAATCCACAAAGAGGCCTTCCTCCAAGTCTGGTCCATAAATCGATATGAATTTCTGGATGTTTGGTACCTAGTACGAGCAACAGTATGTTATATTATAAGCTTGTGGTGCTCAAGAGCCGATGCGTGAAAATCAAAGCAGGAAGCTTATTTTTAATTTTCAGATCCACATATAACTTGCGGAATAACAACAGCCACGTGTCTTATTGTTGTATCACTGATATCAAGGCATGCAAATTTATTGCAACAAAAATTGTTTGACTACAGCCATTATTATCGAGTATACAACAGATTAAACAGATCTAATTTTGAATGTACAAAAATTCATCAAAAGTATTTGCAGTAGGAAAGTCTTGTATTTCCTGAGAAGTGAGAGGGGTGTTCCCAGGGCGTATTAAGATTATTGCACGAACACCGGCTTCTTTTGCAGCATACGCTTCTGAAGTACATTTATACAATTGAATTTAGTACAAAAATAATGTATGCCAAGTTAAAGCTGAATCAAAATTGACTCAAATCAAAATACCTTTTGGTATATCAGTTAAAAACAAAATTTCAGACTCTTGAACCCCAATATTTTGAGCGATTGTGTTATAACTTTTTGACTCCACCTTAGCTCCTGATGTTGTGTCAAAATGTCCCGAAAGATACTACAAATCATAATGTCTTTAAGATCTGCTCATCAATGAATAAGAAAAATTGTAGTGCAGACTGCTGAATTTTATTAGTCACAACTTGTATAGAATTACCTTAGTAAGGTCCCCTGCCTGCGAGTTTTTAAACAATAAAATTTGGGCTTCAATGCTTCCACTCGAATAAATGTACAGCTTTCTTCCAGATTCAACCCATCGTTCGAATGCGCAGGGAACATCATCGTAAATACTTAAAAAATAGTTTACCACATAAAATATAAATAATCTAGTCTGAGTCTCAAGCTTCACGATAAGCATAGTTAACTTACTGTCCTTTTAGAACTCCATCGGCATACCCAGCTTTCCATATTTTCCCTTGTATGGTTTTTAATTCTGTGAGCTTTCGATCTCTGTCCATTTGCAGCAGAAGATACTTCACTATTCCACTGATAGCTACATTGTCTTCTTCATCTGACCAGACAATCGGCTCAGATAATAATCCCGTTTTTAAATCTTCGAAAGCCTGCACCAAATCAAGGAAAATATTACACTCCCCCATCTCATTCATAAATATGAACTTATCAGGATTAAAGTTGAATTAACCTGCGAACGAATGGATTCCACTATTCTCTGCAGATCCTCATCTTTCCAATGGTTCTTTAAAAATCTCTCCATATTTTCTCTTGCATATGGGAACAAGACATCCTACAAACATAAACTTCACCTGACTCTTTAAACTTTCATACATATTTTAATATTTTCATGCTCTTCTTACTGACTCAGACTCATTTCATCAAAATACATGATGAGACAAAATTACCTTAACAAAACTAATCGAAGTAGTGGTCCCTTCGATGTCCAATAGCACCACTGGAGGTAACACCACCTTTTTTTGTGACCCTTCCATTAATTAATCCTGAAAAGTCCTGAAATCAGTGACCCAGCAGCAGGACCTGAATTGAAAAAGCATTTTCGGTTTACATGAGACTTTCACCAACTCATCAACTCACACACCTGTCAAGAAACAGAACGCGTCTAAAATAACAAACACTCTAAAAATACCCGGACACGAGGTAGAAGGAGGTCAGTAGTACTACTCTTGATGGGCTGGAGGGAGGTCAAGCAGGCAATTTAGTAATAAAATACCCGGATGAATGGAAGCAACAACAACTTCTTCGGCAACTTCGGTTTCAAATTGTTCATAAGAAGTGGATTTTGGGCAGGTGAGCACACAAAGTACCCCACACGGTGTGTTTAGTTTGTTTACGGGAAAAAGCCCGCGAAGGATGCGGAAGTGGAGTGAACGGGGTTTCTCAATTGTTAACTGTTCTTCTGTCACACTCCGCTCAACACACGTCACAAATAGTTATGTTGTTTACCTGTATGCAATTCACACTTCCTTAATGAGTTCAAACATTAAACATTAAGCATTATATTCACCACCACCACCACCACCACCCCCATATGTTCAACTTGTTTCTTGCAGAGTCAAAGAAGTTCGAGCTGGTGAAACCTGGTGATGTGGATTTTGGTAGTAGAAATTGTTTCAAGTTGACGTGTCGGAGTTAAACAGACTGAGGAGTGGATTGGAATCCAAATTGGAATTTATTTGAACAAGAGTTATCTTCGTACCAAGGATACTTAATTTAATGGCTCAATGATGTTGATTCATTGACTCATTCGTATGATAGAGTGGAGTTTGGGAGCAAATGGAGATTAACATTTTCCACGAAATCTGTAACTTCTGTAAGCACTAGTAAGCAGTAGGAGAAATCATTAGATGATATGCGTTGTGTCCGTTTTTTGCATGCATGATTAGTAATATGATGTGTAATGTGCTTTTTAATATGGGAATATTTTTCATATGTAATTTAGAAGTCATCAAGATCGCAAGATGAATGGAAACACGTCAAGATCTGGGGAAGAAGGAGAGGATTATGGAAGTGTTACAATCCCACGTAGACGGGTAGTTTGTTCTAAACAGAACGGAAAGAGGGTGGTGGTGAGATTGCATGTGTCTGATCCCCCCACGAATTCATTCCAGTCGGACCTACAGCCACAGCCGAGCCTTTTAGAGAAATATGCCATTCCTGTATTCGTATGTCAAATTATTGCCTTCTTCGGATGGACTGGAGCTGTATTGTACTGTACTTATCGGATATACGCCGAATCGGATGGTAAATAAATTTACTTAAATTCATGAATGCTTTCTTTTTAGCAGTAGTGAAAGCTGTCGATATTTGCAGAGTTGATGCCTTTCTTCGTTGCACCGGAAAACAATAAAGGACCTCTGACATCATGGCTGAACAGAAGCTGGGATCCGTTGGATTCAGAGTGGAATCTTCTTGGTTTCATTATGTGGGCAAAATTAATTGTTTATTTTGCATTTTACAAAATTGTGGAACATATCGCGATCAATAATGGATTTTCAAAAGTATGCGGCAAGGTTATTTATTGCTATTTGAAATTGACTCCTCATTCTAACAATTGCTAATTATATTGCTAGTTATCCAGCTGGGTTTCTCCATTCGTATCATTTCTCATGATATATGAACTGATCAACCTTAATGCAGCCATCATATTCTATGCAGCACCAGTGATGTATTGGGCTATGTTGAGAGCTCGAAGTAAAACTGCCATTTGGATTCTGTGTCTATTTTGTATTCTTATTATTAACTCTCCTATTAGTCGTGTAAGAATAAACATTATTGATGGATGTTAATCCATGTATTTCAAATGTAAATCTGAACTAACCGTGAGCATGCATTTGGTTTTAGCTTTTGCTGAATCCTTCCGCATTCAGTAATTTACATATGTTTGGAATATTTTTCGGGTGGAATATATCAAGATGCGTCAGCTTCTGTTTTGACGTTTGGGACAGACCGGAAAGTGAAAAGTTCAGCTTGGAATATTTGGGAAATTTTATCAAATACATAGGATATGTACCATTAGTACCTTCTGGCCCTTTAGTCTTGTATCATCATTTCGAGGATAAGGTATTTGTGAAACTATATTCAAAATAGTCTTCTAATACGGCTTTTAAAGCCTAACGGTTTTTGAAATCGCTTTTTCCAGATTCTGAAAAAGAATATTGCAGCATGCACAGTGTATGTTGATGATGTGGCTATTTTACTGAAGAGTCTAATGAAGTTGTTCGCGTTTACTTGTATATTGGTTTTACATCAGTATTTCCTGTATTACCGACCGTTAGCATACACTGTAGTGCCCGTTTACCAAATGAGTTTATGGGCTATATGTGGTTCAATATACTGGCTGGGTAAGGGTTTCATAAGTTTTGAAGTTTATTTAGCTATTCATTAACAGATATTTGTTAAAACTTTACAGGTCAAAGTTTTTCTCTTAAGTATAAAATTCTGTATGGAATACCGAGTGCCTTCTGTGAACTCGATGGACTTGATATGTACCCATTACCTTGCTGTATTGCTTATGTGCATAGATATTCTGCGTTGTGGAAAGATTTTGACAGGGGTTTGTACCTGTTTTTGGTCAGGTAAACCATGCAACTTAATATGCATACCTACTTGTGTAGTCATCATTCAGGAGCTAAACACTTTTCCTCTGTGTAATAGATACATTTACATTCCAATGGTTCAGTGGTTCAGAGAAGTCGACCCCCAAAATAAACTGAATTACGAACTAAAGAAGTTCATTGCTTCTTTCACTACTTTCGGATATATTTTTGTATGGCATTCCATCACCTACGAAGTCTTTATTTGGACTGCGTTTAACTTTTTGGGCGTGACGATTGAACGGATTGGAAGCGCAATTAAAAGAAAAGTAGATAGTGCTGTTGTAAGTTTTTTTTATAAGCTTAAGAAAGCTTCTATCAGAATATTCAATGATTCTTTATTATTATTATTATATTCAATCCATGGTAGAAATTGGATCCTTTAATTTGGGACTTTCTGGTCGAACCACTCGTATGTGTTCCTCTCGCTGCAATGTCTATCTTGAATAGTTCCGTCTTCTGTGGAAGTTTGGAAATGGCGACCCATTTCTCAAATCGACTGTGGACTAACCGTAAGTTGCTTTGATTTTTCATTGAAAGGTAATTCATGCTAAAAAAGGTGTATTTTATAGGAGCTGATAACTACTCATGGTATTTCCTCTACTTCTTCTGTCATTGCGGAGTAGCTGTCAGAAACTGGCCTAAACTCTTGCCACTCCTGAAAATGAAGCTTCGTCTTGCGCCCAATTGAATGAGAGCATTTTGCTAATTTTATGAAGTCATTTTGTCTTGTGGTTGTGTTTTTAAACGTGGTGCTAAGGGTTTTGATAAACGATCGGGTGTGGTTATATAAGTTATATATATATAGTACATCTGTGATTGTAAAACTATGTGATTTTACTGTGCGGTATAAAATTATGTAGATGGTAATATCGCGATTATAGTATATTTGTAATTTGCTGTTACCCGAACCAAAGATTTAAAGTATGAAATAAATATCCCTTTTTGATACTTAGTACTCCATAAGATTCAGTTTAACAGATTCTTATAGAGTGCTACAAATACAATTCATTGGGTATTTAGTTTTTATTATAACAACATTGCAAACTAGTACATCGATTCAAAGATTTTTCTTTGCACATCTAAGTTTAGCGGATCGGCTGCGAGGATTTTCTTGAACTTCTCCAATGCTAGGAACAATCACGTGTTTATTGACGACATTCCATTTCTTGTTAAATATATTCTCTACGTCTTTCTCGGAGTGCCATGCAGTTGCATTTTTATACTTTTGGCCCATACTACCACTAATCGGCTCGTCCATGTCGATTCCCACGAGATGTCTTTTTACAATTCGGTCCTATTTATATTGAAACACGAATGAATGAAAATTCACTATTGTTGAGAATACAAGCTGTAATTGAAAATTCTTACTTCTAGTGAGTGAAATGTCAGAGCAATAAGAGACCCATTCGTTTTCAAGAACTCATGGGCCACTTCAACTCCACGGTTCAACTCATTCATTTCATTATTGACGAAAATCCTAATAGCTTGAAATGTCTTAGTGGCTACGTGAGTTGGTCGAGCCAATTTATCCAAGCGCTTTTCAGTGTCTAGCACAGATTCCACAAGATAAGCTAATTCGGACGTCGTTTTTAGTCTTTTGAACATATATCTTGCTTCGACAATGGACCGAGCGAGTTTCTTTGCTTGCTTTTCTTCTCCATAGACCTGAATTATACGAGAAAAAATTATTAATTCATTGCACCTTGAATCTTCTGTAATTTTAGAGACTTAACAATCAGTAAACAGCACCTTTAGTATCTTAACCAAATGATGTTCCTCTATATGCTCCAAAACTTCTGCAGCTGTTAGTTGATCAGGAAATCGGTTTCCGTCCATCCTCATATCCAAAGGCCCCTCTTGACTAACTGAGAAACCTCGTTCAGCGTTGTCGAATTGCATGGAGGAACATCCTAAGTCCATGAGAATGCCATCAACTGAAATCAAAAGCCATACATAACTTTCTTGATTTTCAGTGAATTTATACAAGTTATCAAATAAAACAAACCTGAAAATATGTTTTGTTCTTGTAGCAATCTAGGCAGTTCACTAAAACGTCCTAGCAATGGGACGAAACGGTCTGGATATTCTTCCGCCAGCTTTTGACCAAGCTCATACGCAACAGGATCGCGATCCAAGCCAAAAACTTTTATGTCTTTCGATGACTTTAATAGCTCTCGTGTGTGTCCACCAGCACCGAAAGTCATATCCACAAAAACCTGTCCTATTCCAAATCAATTAATTTACTTCTATTAATCTGCCTTGTGTCAAAATAACTAATTACTTTACTTTACTACTATAACATTAATACCTACCTGGTTTCGGATCAAACAGTGATACAACCTCATCAGCCATCACCGGAATATGCGGTCTTCTAGAAACTTTCTCATTCTCTGTGAAAACACTAACTGATTCTCTACTTTGTAAATCAACACTAGAAACTACATTATGACTACCTACATCAAAACTTCTAAACCTAGCTACGGCTCCTCTAGCCCCTAAACACCTCTTACTAACTTTAAAAACTCCCCGAGTGAACATCTCTCGCTTAATCTGACTGACTGACTATTAAGTCTTTCTCTTTGTAAGCTTTTCCTTCCAAGTAGTAGCTGTCGACTTATCTTCTTCTTCTAAAATCTTCAAAAATTCGTTTGAGATAATCTGACTGCACTCTGCTTCAGAGAGGCCTAGAAAAATCAAACCAAAACGAATATCAGTGAAAATTTCATCTCGCTTTTGAAAAAAGCTCAGGTGCTCAGGAATTGTTTATTATATAAGTATACTTATAGTACCTGTCGCTGATGACGTCGAAGACACGTAAAACGCTTCTTTATATCGATTACTCGCAATTCTCGTAAGCCCAGCTTCAATTTCTTCACACTTGTTGGTATCCACAGGATCAGAGGTTCGAAATTGTTCCGCTACACACAATCTAATATACTCCCCAAGGTCTCTAGAAATCATGAAAATAAATCATATAAAAATCTTCTTTCAAAAGCTAAAAGAATTAAACTACTTTGTAATACTCGCCTTCCCTTCTTCGTAACTTCCACAGGCCACTTCTCCAAAAGGCGCAGGTAAGATCGATACAATGCTGAAGTCATTGGAAAAACTTTCAAATATCAAACAAGCTCTCAAAGGCAACTGGAACGAGGGTACATGTCGAACAACAAGGGAAATGTTTCAAAAACTACAACAATAGGGTACTTTTTAAGTTTTACATGTGAGAACTTGATAACTTACAGAAATATTATACTCCTCGTGTTATACACTCATCTCATAACTCGCAAGTCCTGTCGATTTGCATTCAAGTCCACAATAGCAATCCACACACACAATCCTCTATGCACAGTGTAAGTTGGGAATAGCTCACCAAATTCATCCTTGATCTCTTCATTTTTCTACAACACGCTCGGAAATGCTCTTCTGATGATGATGTAAACCGCTTTTTGTAAAATGACCTTCTGACCTTAGTGAGTGATTCGAATCCGACCTGGGTCCACCAACATGATCCTACTAACACTCACTCAGGGCCTGGAAAAATTCCAGGCCCTGAATGAATGAAAATCATTTGATGCGAGCTGACTTTACCCTCACTCTGAAAATTAGATTTGTAATTCGTCTGAAATTTCCATGGAGTTCTTGCCGACAATTTTTTACAGGTCCTGAAATATTTTCCAATTTTGACGACATGACCAACAAGAAAAGGAAAAAAATATCATTGCTGTGTTCCAAATTTCAAGTGTATTATAAAGTATAAAAAAGCTTCGCCAGACGATTTTAGGGAAAGGGGAGATGACTGTTTCTGGAAGCATAAAAAATTTATTGAGGTCTACTGTTATCACCAATTCTGTTTCTGGAGCTCACAAGGGTTCTATATTCTTTCTTCATGGAACATGTACTTTTCCACTCATTGTATGAGAGCTTGAAGTAGGTTCAGGTTTTGATGAAAATGCTTTTAATTTTAACATGCACAGGTGACTCAGGGAGAGGAATTAGGGACTGGATCCATCAACTTCTTCAACAGGAGTTCAAATTCAAAAACTACCGTGTCTTGTACCCCTCTTCTCCAATTAGACCTTACAAGTTGATGGGTGGTCAAGTTAGTTTTTCACATATTTATTTATTTAATTAAATTGACTCTACTATTCACGGACTTATATTCTGCATTTTGATGGCCAATATAGTATGCTCCAGTATGGTACGACCGCTTAACTCTTGGACCAGAGCTACCCGAGGATGTTATGTCAATCGATAGTGCGGCAGATGAAGTGAACACTTTAGTAAAAGCTGAACAGGAATTGCTCGGCCCCGAGTATCAGAAAAAGATTATCTTGGGTGGATTTGGTTTAGGGGGAGGCCTAGCTATTCACGTAGGCTACCGAATAAATCCCGAAATTGCAGGAGTTTTTGCATTATCTTCATTTTTGCCACCGGATTCAGTGGTCTTCAGCGTTAGTTAAACATTATGAGTTGTTCAGTATTTCAATTATTATCCGGTTTTTAACAACTATTTGATATATTTTTGCACAGAGTTTGGAAGAATTCACCAAGAAACACCCTCAAGTAGAACCAGAGGATTTAGATCGACATGTGACTTCCAAATCGGGAAGGCTTCTTGACAAACCTTTGTCCCAAATATCAGACCAGAAACTGCCCAAATTATTTATGAGCCATGGTGTAACGGATCCGATAGTCCATTCTAATTGGAGCTTGGACACGTTCAAAAAACTCAGAGTAAAGTCATAGACTGACAGAATTATTCAATCCAAAACATAAAAATACAATTCTGGTTCAATTTTAGAATTTCGGAATTGATGGGCACCTTCATACAGTACCTCAATTATCCCATGAAATTTCTGAGCCTCAACTTCGTTTACTGCACAATTGGATAGAAGAAACGCTGTCCGACACACCAAAGCCGAAAATAAAGAAAACTAAGCCGCATCACATAAACGATGAAGTGTCTCTACCCTTTCCCTACTACGACTGGCATATAAAATAAATTCAAGATTCGGAGTGATTAAAATTTACTGTATTGATTAATAATATAAACTTCTCAATCAAAATACAACGATGCGAATTAAAATTCTAAATTTTCAGCTTATTCGCTGTCACTTCCGCTACTACTACTACTTTCTTTGTCCCAATCCTTTAGCTTAGCGTCCAACATAAAGTCATCTTGTAAAGCAGTCCAAGCAGGTTTCTTAGCGCTAGAGCTGGAATGATTTCCATTAGATTTTCGTTTACGTGTAGAGTTGTCATCATCAGATTCTTCTTTGATTTTGACATCCCCTGACAATCCAGAAGGAATTTGATTTTGTTCACGCTTGCTCTTCGTCAAGGCTGAGTCAAAGATATCTTTCGTCTGACTTAAAACTTTGTCCTTAGCGAACTCCGACTTTTTTGTGTTTCTTAATTTAGTTCGGATAGTTTTCTGCTGTGTGGAAATGGCATTGAATAGCTGTACTACTCCCCTATTAAATACACACAAAATTCGTAAATGAACTTCAATCAACTGTTGACAAATCGAGGAATTAATCAAAGGATATTCATACTTAGTGGCTATTTTCAATAAATCCCTTTCAAACTGTGGATCAGTTTTTTCTGCCGACATTCTTGATAAGTTCTCCCACGCTCTTTCCTGATTACCAAAAACCATTCTGATTAGAGTCTTGACATATGTGAAATAACTAATTATAAATTTAGCAACAAATGAACTTCAAACTTACAAGCTTCTTTTGCTTCAATTCCAATTTCCTCTGAACTTTGAGAGACAAAATGGTATCATCTTTCTTATCTTCGTTTTCTTCTTTGATGGCATCTTCGTCTTTCTCTTCATCTTTGACCTTTTCAGGTTTAGGAGCTCGGACAATTTCAAAAGTATCCTCTTGGATTTTCTTTTTTACACTCCCTTCCTTTTCTCTAAACTTGTTTACCTGGGTAAAAATAAGTCACAATGTAATGACGTTTGGAACTTCGAATAAGAAATGAACTAGTACAACAATTTTGAACCTCATAATCTTTCCTTGCACGCGATAGAATAAGTTCCTTCTTTTTCTTAGGCTTCCCAGATTTCAAAATCTTGGCGATAGAATCTGCCCAGCCAGAAACGACCTCATCTTGAGGTTCCTCATTTTCACCAGTCCCCAGGGATTCATTTGCACTTTCCAACTCTGTCATTTTGTAGGTCTGATCGCAGAAATCTCAACCTGGAAATGTTGAACAATTGCACTGTAGGTTTGTAACACTTGCAATGTTGCAACAAATCCTTTTGAATCTAACGTAAGTGCTGAATTTTAAACTTTTATACCTTACCAAACTTACCAAAGTTTCGTGAATATGCTTGCGGATTTAGAATTGAATACAAATCAATTATGTACTGCTTGACACAATGAAATTTCGAAAGTCTTGAAGATGCGAAAAATACTGAACAACAAGAAAGACACACACACACGTGGAGTTTGACTGGTGCCTTCACTCTTCTTCACCTTCGCCGCCCATTGAGTGGGATATGGCCAACGTGAGAATGCGATGGATTGACAAAGACGGACAAAGACAAGCTTTCTATTAAACTCAAAGGATACGTGAGACTTTTCATACGCATTGAGACATCATTATGAAAAATCCGACACTAAAGCGAATTGTAATTGTGGGTCAGGTTTCATGAAGTCATGAAGTACTCAAGTACCTACTTGTTCAAGAGATATAATTTCATGCTATATTAATAGGAATGAATAAGGAATGAGATTTAGGGTTCGAGAAGGAAGATACTTTTGCGTATTATTGCACGACTAGCCCAGAGGTTTATTAGCATGTTAGCTATTGGCAAGCATTGTACATTTCGTCCATACAAAATTGGATTACCGAATTAAATTGTGTTGAGAAGCCGATTTGGATTTAATACGAATTTAGCAATGTGACTTTTGAATAGAAGTGGCCCGTCGAAATGGTTTGGCAGAAGGACACAGTAATTAGCAGTAGAGTGGAATTTAGCTCCGTTGATAGAGCCAGGAAGTCTGCTTCAATTTTACATGCCTATAGGTTAATTTTAGGTTAGGAAAGGAATTAGATATGGAAGATAACTTGAGTCATAATTGCATACTTTATAATTTGGAAGTTGATCTCAATTGAGGATTCAGTAGAGCATTCACGGGAAGTTTGTGTAGAAGGTTTATGGTCAGGTCAGGTGTTGGATATGGAATCAGATGGTCATTGTAAAGGATTTAGCTTGTGGTCGAGTTGAGAATACTGGCGACAACAGATCCGCTGTCTAGATCTCTTCTAGACCACTCATGAGCTGCAACACGATCCAAAGTAATTCGTTGCGTTATGTCGGGTTCCAAGAGAGACCTCACGAGTTGTATGAGTGATGGGGAGAGAACATCTTTGACTCTTGAACGGAAGTCCCATTTCCGAGCAAGTTGGTCTTTCAGCAACTTCTTGAGGTTGGAGTCATCAAAGGGCATTGTAGCGTTGACCATGATGTACAAGATGATTCCGAGTGACCAGGTATCAGCCAACTTGGGGTTGTATGGAGTTCCGCTTACAACTTCTGGAGCAGCGTATGCTGCAGATCCACAGTATGTTTGACTCAGGACTCTCTTGCCTGAAAAGAAAACATCTTAATGTTTAAGACTGTGAATTGAGGAACACATGCAGCTCTCACTCTAAGTGATGAAGTGGTGTAAACTTACCATCGTTGTCCACGCAGAATCTAGCAAATCCAAAATCAGCTAATTTGACATTCCAATGACGAGATAGTAAGATGTTTTCGCATTTTAAGTCTCGGTGAGCAATGTTTAAGGTATGGAGGTATTGGAGACCTTGTACCATTTGACGAAACCATATCTTAGCCTGTCTTTCAGGGACTAAGCCATTTTGTCTGATAAAATCAAGCATGTCTCCGTTTTCTGCATAGCGCATAAAAATGAAGACTCTGGGGCCGCGTTGCAGAATACTATGGACCTGCGGAAATGAATCAATCAATTAGTTCATTATTATAAATTAAAAAGTTAGGTATGACAGAATTAGCATTTGGGTAATGGGTAGGATACCTGAATTATATGAGGGTTCTCAATACGAGTTAAAATGTCTAGCTCTCTCGGAAAGAACTTATCAAGGAAATCCTTCGGAGCTCGTTCTTTATCAAATATTTTGCATGCTAACTTAACCCGACGCCCTCCTTCGCTGTATTCTGCCAAGTGTACTGTGGCATATGACCCTTGACCAATCTTCCTAGAGATGACATAGCCTTTCTTCTCCAAGGCATTCACTTCTGAATTTGTGGGACTCATGATGTTTGAAGCTTTCGATGTGGATTTCGATGTCATTCCTACTAACTGGGACAATTTATTCTAGTACTGGTCCGACCTCAGCCTCTGTTTCTGTAGGGGATCGAGAAAGCGAGTGTTGATTTGCAGGTAGGTTGGTTTACAGGTTAGCACAGCGTCATAAATCCATGCTTCGAAAGTATACAGAGAATTTTTTACTTTTGACAACCAGCCTCTTCCTTGACGAAGGGCAGTAAAGATTGAGGGTCCTAATTGGTACAAAGACTGATGCCTTCGGTGTCCAACTTCTGAATTTCGAAATCCCGAATCAAATTTTGAAACGGGAACTTTTATGAATGAATCTGATGCTGATGGTTTTCCGCAGATCGCGACAAAAGTTTACATGTACTAAAGACAATATTGTTGCCATGAGCCACACCTCAAATTTTCCAGGGCATTTACAATCACAATTTGGCAATTATTTAAACATAATTATATAGTACTAGATGCATCTACAGAGTACATGAGCACAAGTAAATAATGCGTGACTGACGTGTTATTAATTCACTTTAATCGCCGGCTATGACGGAAGTTACATTTTTAAACATTATTTCCTATGTTAATATCGTTAATTTGATAATGAAAATGTACAACGAAAAATTAATAAATGATATAATTCCTCAGCTAGGTGTGTAGTTTAAGAGAAAACATATAAGACTATAACAATGACTTTTTGTGTTATGAGCATTTATGTAAATAGTTCACTGGATGTGTTCGTCTTTTAGCTGCGGTGTTAGAGACAGTGATACGATACTCTAGGCAAGATTAAATTCTGTCGCATCAAAGCTTTCCTAAATCAGTATCCAACCTTCCCGAGTTTTGTGTCAGTCTTAGGATCAGCAGTTACAGCTTGCACAGCTACGATACATTCGTTAATTTTAGTTTGCAAGTCTCTCAGATCTGTGATAAACAGGAGACGAAGAATCTGAAAACAACAATGTAAAATAATTAGCTATCGTTATCATCTTGCTCAAGTGAGTAATCAACTCAGCTTCATTTTTCATGAAGCTCTTTTACCTTAGCAGCCTTGTTCAAGATAACATCACCTCCATTGAAGCTTTTATCCACTTCCTCAAATGGAAAAGGATCCCCCTAAAATTCAAGGAAACAAATTGATAAAAGAATTCATACTTGGATTCTTGGATACTTTTGTAGTAAAAAATGTTGAGAATTCGCATATGTTTTTCTAAATTAAATATTTGGTATAAGTCTTACCTTCTTTTCAACATGCTGCTGATTTAAAATAGCTTCTTTAGAGTACCTCGCCTTAATTAATCTTGCACATGCTTCTAGCGTTACTAAATGATCTTGATGTTTGTATACTTTCAATATATCTGCTAAAGCATTTAGTCCATTGACGAACTCTGGAGAGTTAACTACAATAAAACCAAAAAAGTGTTTTCAAATATAATAACTTCATCAAATTCATTAAATTGAACATAGAACGATGGTTCATAATTATCACTCACAATCTAATTTATCCAATGGATTAGTAGCAATTATTTTTGGTGCTTGTTCTCTCTCAGCTTTCACTTTATCCGATGTAACAGTTTTGTACGTTTCAACTGAACGAAGATAAACAGATCTGTTAAAATCACGTGTTTGTGTTACTTAAATACATTTTGTGCATTCTCTCACCTCCATCGGAATATTCAAACCTAATAGCAAACGAAGCAAGTACATCAGCCTTTTCCACCAAACTTAGCTTGTCAACCGACGGAGCTCCCAGATCTTGAAGATACTTCAGAAAACACCGATTCCACTCTTCACTCATGACATCTCTTAATCCTGCTCTCTTATTCTCCGGATAGTGTCTTATCTTTTGATCTTCAAGCCATACAACCAGATCTCTAAAGCTTTTGATATCTGCAACATCACAATCATATCATCATTGTAAATCCTACCCCAAAGGAACCACGACCTATTATAACTATTAAGAACATGACAAACATAAAAAAAACCGGTACCATTTTCTGGGAACGGTGTAGGATATCCCAACGCAATCAATTTTCTTCTCACCATCTCTTCCCCCCCTCCCCCTTAAACTATTGACGTAAACGGATCCTCCCCAAAATCAGCAGACCCTCTAGAAGGTCCAAAAAACCTTTCAAAATTTCGAAATCCTCCTCTACGACTTCGTATTTGAAAATCTGAAGTAAACAACAAGTCAGTTTTGAAAAAAAAACTACGAGCTGTAAAAATAAAGTCTCAGTTTGCCCTTGTGAGTTTGAATTTGGCGGGTGACGGGCCACATGGGCGGTGAGGCTTGTGTTAGGAAGCGAGCGCTTCTCTCTCTCTCTCGGTCTCTGTGCTCCTGAGGAGTCCCGTAGTCTCAGCGTGGAAGGAGCAACAGGCAGTTGTTGTCTTCGCCTTCTCCTCAACACACAAGACTCGATTAAGTCTCGATCTCCATCTCTCGCCGGCTCTCCCTTTCTTTTGGAAGATCCTGCAGTGACCTTTTACATCCCTGTGACCTACCACCACCCCGACTCTTGTTGTTCTTGTTGTATATCTACTCTCTACAAGGACTCACGTAAGAAGGCATTTTAATTTCCGAGTATTTTTAAGCTACATGTGATGATGTACGTACCAAAACCAAAAAACTAAACGCACTGTCGTCACAGCCAAGATTAATAGCTCTTTGTTGTAACAAGCATCATTTCGTTGTTTTTGTGACGTTATGTCTTTTTTATGTTACGTACAAAGCAATCTTAGCTGATCAGAATTTTATTCGAAGGTCTGTATTATATTATAATGGTTGGGTTTGACGGTTGTATGAATGAAGAGTTTCGAATTCGAATATTTATTAACGATATATTTATATGGGTGTGATTTCAGGACGGATTTAAACATGGATATCGAGGAATCTGGAGAGGACATGTTGTCAATCTACGGGGTTGTTTCTACTAAAACTAAAGAGGTAAAGATATATTTTATATTGAATTATTAATAATTACTTCCACTCTTATCGGCGGGCACTTGACGTCACGCAATTATTTTCTTTGTTTTAATGCTTATTCTTTATAGTCAGTTTGCCATCTGTCATGCTCTCCTTTCTATTTCCGGTGTGATTTGTAAATGTGGGCCAATGTTCAACACGCATTTCGGTAGTTGTACTTAATAGTAGCAAACTATCTGCGAGGTAATTTGAAGCTTCTCGACGCAAGATGAGTCATCTGTATTAAGGAAATGCTTGGGAAGTGATGTCAGGTCTTTTAGTTAATTGGAATTCCAGCTAGAGATATTTTACATCTTTTTCGGATTTCGATATAGGTGAATGCCATAAAATGCACGCGTATCATATCATGAATATGAATTGAAATTCATAGTAGTAGTACTGGTCGTTAAAATCTTATGTGCAAGATGATTAGTTTTGAGTTAATTAAGTTTAGTACGGTGGGTCAGAATGGTCAGATGAAAGGATACATCTCGAGTACCAAACTAATTCTTAAGCCAACATTTGCACTGCTGTAATAATTCACAGGGTATTATTTACACTTTACTTACACCAGGCCAAATCTGTTAGGGTGAGTAAGAATGAAATGAAGAGAAGCTTGTTAGCTCTCGAATGGGAGACTAGGAACGACGGCAGTAAAGCAGCGTGAAGTGTTATCATTATGCAATATCGTTTAAACGGAGATATTACTGCTCTCATTGGCCTTGTTGAAGAGGTTGACAGTTCAGTGTGAAGTGTGAAGAGCGAGAAACAGCTTATGGAGAAGCCAGGCGTCCCCATCAGTCAGAAGTCAGGAAGATTTGGGATTTGGATGGAATATATAACGCAAGGGTTTGACAAAAAATATTCGAGAAGGGGAGATGTAGATAGGCAAGTACTTCGAATTGGGAATATGTTTTAGTTCATTAGTCTAGTTGAATTTAAGAATGGTAATTCGTTGAAGTGCTTCACTGTGTTACAAAAGTTACTCTCGTTTATGGCTCGTTCAAGTAAACTCCGGGAAGATTAGCTACACATTCACTCCTAGTTCTAGTTTAGTCAATTTAATGTGTAGTTGTCAAATTCTCGAGTTTCTTCCATGTCTGGAGTAACAAAATTCAATTCATGGATCTCGTGGTTGGTTGTAGTAATTCTGTGAGTAGAGTATCTTTCGAAAAAAACTCGTCTGTTGTCTGTCTATAATTCTATTATTTTTACAATCACTCCATCGCAAGCATTTCATATTAGCGTAAGGATAAATCGTAGTTGTTCTGTGTTCAATATTTGTATTTTCATTTTCGGTAAGTCAGAACCTTGTTTGTCTTTTCTATCTAAAACGTGTTTGTTTCCAAGAATGGATATTGTTTGATTGTTTCTCATATGCATAGAAAGTGGTTGTACCGACACTGGTTGAATACAATGGTCTTTGCATTGCATTCAATCAAGGCCAAGTGAATTCATATGTTGATGGCAAATATTTAGTGCCTGATGTGATAGTGTATAAATATACATCTTATATGTATAGTGTAGTTGCCTCCACTTCACCAAATTGTAGGTTGAGTTTTGCAGCATTTTGCTTGTCTTAAATCTGCGTAATGCTGTGGTAGTACAGGGAAGAGTATAAAACATAAACCTCTGACTTCACAAATGGATGCCTAGTCCCTAGTCGTTCCAGGATCTCAATTGTTATCATAGAAAGATTCAAAAGAGGCATGGGGCATTCATTTTTTACTGGCAGAGTTCATAAGCCGAACTCACAATAGACTATTTTAGTTGTAGTGAAATTGTTGAATATAATGTTGAACTGGTGCAGTAATATTGTCTACTACTACAAGTACACGGACTTTTGTTGGTTGCATTAAAAAAAAACTTGGTTTTGTATATTATTCAGCTTTACTTATGCTGTTGCTCTTGTATCATATGCATAGAGTGTGGAAACGAAAACGAATCGGCCAGGTTGGAACAGTTGTGGATAGCGAAGTGAAAAAGACTCCGTCCCGCAATGCGAGAACAATACAGAACTTGGCTTTTAGTGTCTTATCTTGCATTGTTTCATACCTTTTGGGTTGAGGCTGAACTACCATTACGTGAAGTCAGACAGAATTTGAGTGTGTCGTGGTCGTGATGTAGACAAATAGGTAGAAAGGGATTGGGGAACAGTCACCATCATCAGTGAGTGTAAAAAACCAACGACTCAAGATGGGATAGAATGTATGAGGCTTCATTGGAATTGCAGGTATATGGAGGTAACCATGAAGTAAGTAAATTGCTCGAGGCAGTATTATGCGTCTTCTTGAACCACAAAAGATTAGAAATATAAAATAGGTACCTGGAACCAAGGTAAAGAACAAAAAGAAGGGAAGGGAGAGGGGTCGGCTTAATTGTTGTTTCTCAACGTTCTATATTTCTAGTGTTGAGGTTGCTACCAGTAAGGGGATTTCTTACCAAGCATCATCGAAGAGGGTACAATGCCACAAAAAATTCCTTTCTTACCTGAAATTTTAGCGTCTCAGGAGTATTAGCTTGATAAGCGTCCTCAAAGAAACTTGGTCGTTCTTGGCAGTTCCCCAAACTTAAAATTGTACTAGCATCATTCGAATTCAGTATTTGATTTAAGTCTTATCTTAACGCACCTGCTGAAAAGTCGTCTCTGGATTTTATTGTCTGTGTAAACTTAGAATCATAAATGAGTTAAGGTCAGTGACAGCCATTACCATACTCATCGACGGGAGGACGCATTAAATTCACTCACAAGCAAGACTTCGAATTATCTGTTTGTGACTGAATGTTTAATTCTGAGTTCAACAGTTAAAAAGGTATGGAAAGTTTTAATTCACTAATTAATTAGGCTTCACAGTACAGCTTGGGATTTTCATAGTTGAAGTGCTGGGTTAGAAACTATAAGCTGATGGTTGGTTCAAGTTATAACAAGGAGAATAAGCCAGTGAAGTTCTGGAGTTAATATTGAAGCTATATATAGAATAGAATGAATAGATAATACGGCTGGATTATTCAGTGGTGTTAGGAACTCATTAAAAGTCTGCGATTTGCTAAGACAAACTGAACAAGTCCTGGGAAATCTTCATAAGAGTCGGGAGTAAGGACTCTGCTGCCATTGCCATGCAGGAATTACCGTAAGCGTACCTGTTGCAGTAAAGTGTTGGCGGGTTGAAGAGGGCCAGGTTATGCGAAGCATTGGAAGCAACAGTTGATAGAATGAAGCGTGGGGAGAGAGATAGACGTAGCGAGCCGCCGCTGTAACAGCGATATGTGTGTGATAGTTTCATGGGCTAGTTTGATCAAAGTTTGTATGGTAGATATTTTAGTATTGTTGAGTAGGTACCATTTCATCATCATCCAGGATTGGATTACACACAATTTTACTAAATTCTCCATTATACGAAGGCTTGATGGAGGCGTGGATGGAGAAGTAAGATTCAAGGTTGGCGTGGGCTTGGTTTAGTAGTCTGTCTGCGAACAGACAATCAAGTTATGATACATTCTGTGAAGCTACAGTCTCCCTTTCTTACGATGGGGTTGCCCATCACTCTTCGTTTTCTTTAGTATCTCTCTTTGCTCCGTGATGCTTCATCATTTTTCAGTGTGTGACTGAGTGATGTGTAAGCTCATTCTACACTTGTAACCCTTTACTGACTTGGCTTCGCCTCTTGAAGGGAAGTTTTTTCGTCTGCAATTGAAATTACCACAACGCTGAGAGAAGAGAGAGTCCAGCTCCAGCATGAGACCATATGAAGCTCATAATCGGGAATATAAGGAATACTCAGCATTAAAGTAGTTCAGTCAAACATTCTTGATCGTAATATGGTAAGAGAACAGGGTAGATTTTTTTCTGTTCATTCGAGTTTCAAGATGAAAGCACACACAGAGTTCTGAGTTGTATGATTACTGGGAGACGAGTGTGATTGTATGATATTCACCATCATATATTATTATCTCCATGTCTCAAGTTTCTGCTCAGAAGTTATTGTTCAGTTACGTAAATACGAAAGGATATAGTATTCAAATCATAAGATCCATCTGTCTGCCAAACTGCCATTTACTGTGCAATTTACCTTTTCTTGTGTCTTATAGTTATTACTTACGTTGATGCGTTGTCAGCCTGTGTAAAAGGTTTTAGTTCGGAATTGAGACGAGAATGGTTCTGTGAGGTTATGAAACATACATACGGTTTTCATATTCGCTCAACTACAGTTGAACAGAGCTATGCGAAATTGCATCTCTATGAAAGAGAGCTATTGTTCGTGTTCATAATTGTAGTTAGTTGGTGGAATTAGACCAACAAGATGTACACGGGGGAACTTTTAAGGGCTTGTTATTTTTGGAGGGCATTTTTCTCGAGAAATTATTTACGATTTGGGTAGGGAAGAGAAGGGAAAAATTGTCGGTTAGGAAATGTTAAGAAATCTGTCTGTATCAAGGGTTTCTTTCTATTGTGTTCCCTCCAAAATCAGAGGCAGTAAGTCCTCTAAAAAGGAAGCACACAGGTACCTGAAAATTAGGGGAGAGAGAGATGCGCTGGCTTACGATTAGTTTGATTTCCTTTTCATCTTACCTTTATCGTAGAACCTCGTAAAATTTTAACGGAAAGCTTGACCAAGAGACAAGTAGAGTATCTTGTAAAGAAGGATATGGTCCTGGAATTTCTCTTATAGTCTGTTGATTGTGATCCTTGTATAGGGATAAATAGGGTAGGGAAGCATTAGGGATGTAGGAAGACCCTTCGTAAACTTCAAAATCATCGTTCATTGTCCTACGAGCGTGAGGAACTAAATATCTTCCCTCTCCGTCTTGTTCATCCCTTCCATATTCTCTAGAACTCGTCCGTAACGGTCTCCTCGGTCTTCCTCAAATAAAGGTAATTCTCAACGGACCCCTGTCTTTGATCATTTCTTCTGTTAAAGCAATTGGCTAGGTATGTGTGAATGGAACATTTCGTTAGAAAAAGTAGGGAAAGATCTTTGAAAAGAGGGTGAGGAGAATGCATTGCAAGTTGTAAACTGACATCTCAGCAGCAACCCTCAGTATTATCATTATCCTTTTTGCCTGATCCTAAAAAGGTAAGGAAAGGTGCGTGCACAAGAAAAGGTAGGTAGGGAAAAGTCTGACAATAAGTTTTGTGTGCACCTGGTCTGGTCCAGTTCATCTGCTGCTTTCAGCAGTTTCATAGTTTTAGTTCGCCTGTTGCAAGTACTGAAGAAACATCAAGAGAACCTTTTTAAGGTGGCAAGCTTGTGGACTCCACCGGTTTATAGCGAAGACGCCGGTGTGGTGGCAGTGTTGATCACCAGCTTACTTGGACATGGGCTGTAGTCTACTCTACTATTTCATTATTTCTAGGTCAGTTGCGCGCCGACTTCTCGGGATTCATCATTTCAGCTACTGTCCGAACATCAGTATCAATCAATTCAAACACGCAGGTATTACTATTGAACAAGCTGTACACAAGATCAAGTGAAGAAAAACAGTTTCAACATTGTTGGGTGAACCTCAGCCTGGAGTGAAGCCAAAGCCAAAACCACAAGTTGTTAAGATAAGTTTGGATTGTTGGTGGGTGAAGATCTAGTGCACATTATAATAATACGTGTGACTAGATCCACACTCATCAATCATTCTAACTAAAATCATCGATAGAAGTCACGACTTACCGAAGAGCTGGATCAACTGAAGAACGATAAATCTTCATTCGATGTATGACGTAAATTACTTGTTGAATGTGTCTACTGGATTTGAGCCGGCTACGATGGAATATTGGGTTTTGTGTCAGTGGTGATTTCTCTAGGTGGGTAAGTTTCTAGTGCTTGTGGTCTCATACATGACTAGATCCATACTCATCTAAAGATGTCCGAATTTCTTCGACACAAAATCCTTTATAAACTCAGGTAGTAAATCAGGTCAATGGAGAAATATGACCGAATGCGATATGTACTTGTTAGTATTATTATATAAGTGACTTTTCCAGACAACCTCTGTAGCTTTTTTAGCTTAATGTTAAAGTCAGTTAATTTAATTGATGGGCACATGGGTGGGTACCTTTAATACCTGCATATTGTCTATTGCATTGCAGATTTCTCGTGAATTACAATATGTGTCAGTGCCAGCCGATTTGAGTGAATCACTTGCTTTATTTCTACCTGTAATTTTACTGAAATTACTTTTTACATACTTTCACAGAAATTTGAAGCAGCCAACAAGCCGCAGCACCCAGTGAAGACCGAGAAGCCCCCAAGTACTCCTGTCTTTAGTTCACCAGCGATGTAAAATGCGTTCAATATCCAAAATTTACTGATTTATCGTCATGTATCGTTATTGTTGCATGTTAATTTTGTTAATGTACAGACAAATAGGATCAGAAAAGTATTCAAGTCGAGTAAAATCAGGGGACACCGTTTTTCGCTTTAAGTGCAAGGATTCAAGTGGTTGGGAATTAGCTAAGAAGAGTAACTTGTCATGCAATGTGAATCCATTTCCAAGTACTGTTAATCTTATGGATCCTAAAGGCTACAAAGTACGTACTCGGTTAAATGTTTCGGTTTGGAAGCTTAATTAAGCAAGCATAGATTCAAAAATGTGGAAGTTATGTAGACATTTTTGTTATGTAGTTTATGTTCGAAAAATTGGTAAATATTTCTGATGCAACTGAAGATGCTATTCAAGGAAAAGGCATTTCAATTTTCGAGCTACTCGACAAAGAGAAACGATCAACTTTGAAAGACCCATCCGTAGTAAGCTAAGCTGAAATTTGAGAGATAAAAGAATTTGATTTTAAAGAAATCTGTATATTTCGTTCATGCACGTGGTTTTCATGTTTGATAGGATGAAGGACTTTATTTGGGTAGAATAAGAAGTGATGGAAAATTGACTGCAGGCAGCGTTTTCTTTGAAGGATGCTTAGACTACAGTGATGGTCATATTGTGAATTTAGATTTGTCTGTGCTTGATGAATATAGCGTGTTTCCTGGCCAGGTAAGTTTAATTAAGTTACAAGAATCAGTCCAATCGTCATGCGTATCATGGAAGGTTGAAGTGGACACTTGATTTGAAACAGATTGCTGTAATTGAAGGAAAGAATGAACTAGGAAAATGCGTAAGGGTTAACAAAATGCATTTGCCAAAACCCCTTGAGCATTGTGAATTGGAATTAGACCATGATCTGGGTATGCATGCCTCTAACTATTTCATATTAAATCATAGGTGTCCAGTAGAGAATTTTGCTTTGGACCACAATTATTCAATTATGATATATAGATCAGCTAAGTGTTCTGATTGCTGCTGGTCCTTACACGCCAAACGACTCCCTTAAATTCGAGCCTTTGAAGGATCTAACTGAAGTTATTTTAAGAGACAAGCCGGACATCTGTATCCTTCTTGGACCTTTTCTGGAAGCAAATCACAAACTTATCGAAACAGAAGTACTACCAAAATCATTCGATGAGATATTTGCAGATGAAATCAAAGTTTTACATGAGAAAATCGAAGACTTGAATACCCAAATTCTTCTGGTGTCTAGCTATAAAGATGCACATGCAGATATGGTTTATCCTACACCACAGTATGCACTGTTAAAGTTAGTTTAACCTGGTTCATATCCTTTGTTAAAGAAAAATCAAATTGTTATTTTACTAAATTTCCACTTTATCAATCTTTCCTTAGGGATCTACCTAAAGTTACCTTGCTTCCTGACCCAGCTATGGTAAAAGTAAATGGCATCGTATTTGGGCTGACATCAACCGATATATTGATGCACATGAGTCGTACAGAACTGTCTCAGTGAGTAAATTTGAAAGTTAAAATCCAAAAAGACTACTCCTGAGGCCTTCTGACACTAGTACATTCCTTAGGTCCGCAATATCTGGAGACAGAATGGGACGCCTTGCTCGTCACATAATTACTCAAGGTAGTTTCTACCCACTCTACCCTAGCGATGAATCAGTTCCACTGGACAAGGAAAATTGTATTAACTGTTCAAAAATGGACGTGACTCCTCACATTTTGATTCTGCCATCTGATCTTCGCCACTTCATTAAAGATGTCGATGGCACAGTAGTTACAAACCCAGAGCGGCTAACTAAAGGCTCTTCAGGAGGCACTTACGCTCGTCTTCTCATCGACATATCATGCATTAAGGGTGCAACAGGAATAACTTCTGTCGCTGACTACTGTATTGGGGAAATTAACAAGATATAATCCACCTCTAGTATCTTTTTCTAATTATCATAATAATAATAAACTCCAACTGAATTTTCTGGCCTCCTAAAAGGTATTTATTACTCATCAACTCATTACTACTACTATCACTCATAGTCTTAATCTACCCTCGTATTAATCCTCATGTATAAAACCACCACCAGCCACATATTATATATGATAAGCTGAGCTTCCTGTTGATGCCCATAAGTTATCTGATGATAATGATGATAGCTGATAGCAAATGAAGTTCATAATTCATATGCATAATATTGGATCGAGCGATTGAGTTCCTTTGTGTGCTGGAGAAGGTGACGTCACATGGCAATGAAGAGGGCTATTCAACTCGAACTTTTTGTGCACATCACCCTCAACCGAAGCTGCCACCACCACCGCCGCCGGTCTCTCTTCTTCTCATTCTCATCAGCTCGTTCTCAACATCACCGAATCATCTATTCTCTCTCACTCGAGTCTAAAAACTTATCTTTAAAGTCTGAACTTATCTACTGTTGTGTCCAAGACAATCATTTGAGGTAAGACCACGATTACTGTTTTCATCTGACGACGCTACTGCTGCTCTGGTAATAAAAATTACAAGGAGACCTCCAGGGTTTCGTATTGCAACAATTTCCGGTAGTTGTTGACTTGTCTGCGTGTGTGTAGGCAGACAGTCGGATGCACAGCCGCTTCTTCTCACTCACCTCTAGAGTGTTAGTCAGCAGAGTTTCTGTCCCACCCTCGTCGACACGTCAAATTCTCAGAAACGCTTCTTCCCCTGCCTCTCTCGGTCTTCGTCGGACACGGTTTACTCAGTAATTTGAATTTCTTAAAAGATACAATTATGTCATATGTTATTATAAAGATTTCGCAGGAGAGAGTAGAAACTGAAGTAGGACTCATATGTTCGTCGGTTTTTTTGGCGTGTTTCAGGTCATTCCTTGTTGTAGCAAATAAGCAGTATTCAACATTTCCAAGTGGGACTGCACAAGCAGAGGTAAAAGTTAAGGATAGAAAATCAGTTATCGATAAATCAGTCAAAATGGAAGGGCAAGCAGAAGATAAAGTGAAGATGGATGCAAAGCGATTTGGTCAGTATGTTCTGACGCTAGACCAACCGGTCGTGAGTTTGGAATGCGTGGAAGCGTTTAACTCTCTGTCTGACCAAGAGAAGAAGTATGCTCATTACTTGAGTCAAGCGGCGTGGTATGGAGGACTTGCTGCTCTTGTCCAGGTTTGAAATACTACTACTATTAGAATGGATTTTTTTATCTTGACATCTGGTATATATTCTCTTTGTCTTCTTTTGTAGACCTCTCCCGAGTCTCCAGTTATTTTCTGCTTGCTCCATGATCTCTTCAAGTCAAACGGAGTGGAGGGCTTGAAGACAATTGCAATCAGTGATTGTGGGTACACTGAAGACGAATGGAAGGCTTTGTTGGTCTATACTAGTGGATTTTTCTACAATTCTGGAAATTACAAAGGTATGGATGGGTTGTCCTTCGTCGAATTCTGTTTGAAAATAAAATCAGTTCTGCAGTGATGTATATTATATGTATCATCCTGTGCTTCGACCCTGGTGTTATATGTTTTGCAACTATTGATTAGGATTTGGCGACACGAAAATCATCCCTGGTGTCCCTCTGAATAAGTTGGAAACTTTGATCAAAAAGTCCAAGTTTTTGGCTCTTGCTGGAGGTGAAGCTGAAGAAAAATGGAATGCTGTGAAAGATAAAATGTATTCTTTGAATGATAAAGAGAAACAACTAGGCTTGGGAGAAAAAGTACGCGTATTGTTTGTTTCTTTTCGTCGTTATTCGTGTAGTATGTTTAACCTTTAGAAATTTGAAATCATTTCGTTTTGTAGGGAGTCACTACTTACTTCTCAAGCAATTGCACTACTCAGGACTCTGAAATAGTCTCAAAATTCATGAAAAGTCAAAAGCAGGATATGTACATGACTCGGGTCTTCAAGACTACTGAAGGAGCTGTTACAACTTATGAGGTATATAGGAGGAAAAATAAATAATCACAACCTGGTTGAATTCAGTGAATTGATACGGAGTATTTTTTGAAATTTTTCTCAGATAAGATCTGCAGGGGCTGAACAAGATGAGGGATGTAAGATTCATGACTTCGAAGGCGCAAAGTTCAAGTTAACTACTGGGGATTACTCAGCTTTGATGGCCAAAGTTGCCAAAGAACTCGCGAACGCCAAGGTACTGTTGGTTTGGCTATAAGTTTGTACCCTCAAACCGTAAATTTTAGGTGTCGTTTCAGTGGGGTAGCACGAAAAGTGAGACTCAGCATAATGAGTGGTAGTTGAATTTTTCGTGCTACCCCACTGAAACGACACCTAAAATTTACGGTTTGAGGGTACAATCTTATAGCCAAACCAACAGTACAGAGGACTTTAATTTTAATTTATTGAGTCTTCTTACGTATTTGTCAACACGGTAATCATTTCTTAACAGGAGTTCGCTGCTAACGAAAATGAGAAGCAAATGTTGGATTGCTACATAAAATGCTTTACCAAAGGATCCCTGGATGCTCACAAGGATGGGTCAAGGTTTTGGATTAAAGACAAAGCTCCAGCTGTTGAAACGTGAGTGTAAAAAGTTTTTTCCAGCTACTAATATTCTTCAAGAGCGTAAAATAGTTGTTGCCGAAATCATACAAAAGGTTAGACTGACACTGAAGTAATGTTCTGTGCCCTTTGCAGCTATATTGGTTTCATTGAAACTTATCGTGACCCAGCTGGAAGCCGTGCTGAATTTGAAGGATTTGTTGCAATGGTTAACCGACCCATGTCTGCCAAGTTCAACGAGTTGGTTGAAAACGCTACATCATTTCTTAAACTGCTTCCTTGGCCCATTGAATTTGAAAAAGACACATTCTTAAAGCCAGATTTTACTTCATTAGACGTACTGACTTTCTCCGGAAGTGGGATACCTGCTGGAATTAACATTCCCAACTGTAAATATTTAAATTTTGGTTGCATTAGTCTTCTATTATGTCTTATTATAATTAAAATGGCAAAAACCTTTGCAGATGATGAAATTCGTCAATCTGAAGGATTCAAGAATGTGTCACTGGGAAATGTGATACCTGCAAGCTTCAAAGATTCCAAGAATCCGTTTTTGTCTGATGCTGATAAAGAAATAATAAACAAATATCGGATTGAAGCATTTGAGGTAAGTCCACCTACCTTTCTTATCGATTTATTCGTAGGTGTACTTTCGGAAGTATTAACATTAACGTTTAATTCCAAATGTGCAGGTGCAAGTTGGCTTGCATGAACTTCTTGGTCACGGTTCCGGCAAATTTTTTATAAAACAGGCCGATGGTACTATCAACTATCCTGCTGAACTGAAGAATCCTCTTACCGGAGAATTAGTGAGTATACGTACCGGAATAAAATATTCCAGCATTCGTGTCATGCAAGCTAGAAACATAACTGTTAAACGAATTGTAGGTTGAAGGTTTGTATGAAGATGGTGACACGTATGATTCTGTATTTGCTGACCTGGGGTCTGCTTATGAAGAATGCAGGGCGGAGTGTGTAGGGCTTCTTTTGAGTCTTGATAAGACGGTACTGAAGTGAGTGCAACTGCAGCTATTAGTTTGTTTATTAAACTTGGCATTACTTGACAAACAAAAGTTTTATCACAGAATTTTCGGGCACGAAGGCACTAAGGCCGATGATGTAATCTATTCAAATTGGCTTGCAATGATTTTCGCTGGTGCTGCCAAGTCTTTGGAAATGTACCAACCGAATACAAATTCGTGGATGCAAGCTCACTCTCAGGCTAGGTTTGCTATTCTCCAAGTGCTTCTTGAAGCTGGCGAAGATTTTGTGACTGTTGAAGAGAAGACTGGATCTGATGGAAAACCAGATCTTTTGATTTCTGTGGATCGTTCTAAAATTGATACCGTTGGACGCAAGGCGATTAGCGACTTTTTACTTAAGATACAAGTACGATTTTATTTATTTTATACATTAGATTTCAGCTTCTTGTCAAAACAAACAAAATTACCTACTGATGCCTTAATGAGCGATTATTTTTTTAGGTATATAAGTCTACTGCTGATGTGAAAACAGCCAGGAAAATGTTTAAAGCTTACACTGATGTGAACAATGATGGGAAATATCCCTGGGCTAAGTGGAGAGACATTGTGATGGATAAGAAGCAGCCGCGCAGGCTTTTTGTTCAACACAATACTGAAATTAAAGGTAAACTAGTGAACTAGTTGAATTTAGATACTTTTGAACTTCTTTTCCAATTTCATGGTTCGAAGTCTAACTAATTGAATTGCGTTTGGCAGATTCCACCGTGTGTCTTAAGTCATACGACGCAAGTCCTGAGGGCTTGATTCAATCCTGGATTGACCGGTTCCCTGATAATTCAATTTACGATGCTCTCGACTCGTGCTGGAGGAAAGATCAGCCATTTTTCTACTAACGCATAACGGTAATAAATTCATTCCACTTCTCTAATGCAAAATTAGGCCTTCAGTGTTAGCAAAGTTATGAAAGTTAGTCATAACGATTGTTTTATTTCCTTTAATAAAAACAGTCAGTACAGCGTATTAATAGTATTATTTACGTGGATGAGTAGTCTAACCGAGAATACAATAAACTAATGCTGATAAATTTGTACAGTTAAATTGCGTAGGTAGTTAGATTGGATAAAACAAATAGAAATCGGTATAATATGACAAGAGATTACATGTTGTATAGTTTAATTCACTCTTTGGCATCTCCGATACCGTCAGGATTGATGGCAAAACTTGCCTCAGACTCTGGCAGACAAGGGGAGTCGTAAATCTTGCAGATTCTTGTTTCTCCTCGTCCTTTTCTCAAGTACAGTCTGTCATAAAATGAAAAATTAAGTCATTGAAATTGCAATGAAACACGTTTGTTTTATGACTTCTTGCAAATTAAGCTGATTTAAAAAGAGAAGTGTTGCAAGCTCTGTTGAGATAGGTACCTTGTTGTAGAAGCGTGAGCCATGATGTGACCTCCTATGGGTTTCTTAGGATCTGCTGTGAAAACAGCACCTTGATCCACTTGTGCAACAACTTGATTGGTAATTACAACTGCCACACCAAACTGAAATCATAGAGAATTAAACAGGGCTAGTTTGTAGGAATCGGGAATCCCGTCGATTTAAAGAACTTTCTTCTGAGACAACTCATTATTCGAACACAAGTACAGTAATAATCACACATGAGCAACTACCTGTACTGATAAGTAGCTGTAATTGGTTTGCTAGGTACTTTCGTAATCAGAAAAGAATGATGATCTGTTAGTAGGAAACATGCAATCGAAAAAATAATTACCTATTATCATGAAACAGTGGTCAATAAACAATCCGTGAACTTTAATTGTTGCAGGAACCTGAACTGAACTGTGAGATCGACTGATGAAATGAAGTTGAAAGTCGAGAAGAGAAGATTTTTGATGTACGATTTAACTTGTCTACTGTAACTCAACGAAAAATGTTGAATCCATATCTAAATTAATTGATTGTAAAAGCCTAGTCTCTATCTAGGTGCAAAATTGACAGTGTATTCCTTCAAGAAGGTTTATATTAATCATTCGATTAAATATGAATTCGTTTGTACTGTTAACCGACATCCTTACTACTAAGAGGAAGTAGCTAGCTTTAAATATATTTGTACTGGTCATGGTTTACAAAGAACACAGTAGACTAATAAAAATCCTTTACGAATAAACTAAGTTATTGGAATTTACCCCAATGACTACAGAGTAACCTCAACTAGAATTTTAATATAATATCTAACCTCATCGGCGATTCGCAAGAGATTCCGGAGAAATCGGGCCAAATGCATCTGTCGAGCAGAGAGTTCGCCACGACCAGAGTAATCGGTTCTGTACAATGCAGTTGCACTATCCACAATCATCAGGGCATATCTGTAAAAATTCATAACGTGCATTCATTCCACGCGTTCAAAATGAGCTAAAACTTAAAATCTCATCGTGGAAGAAGTAAATATTCATTTAGTCTACAAGTTATTTATTCTATTGATCGTGTAGGTGTAAGAAAACATGTATAAAATTCACGAAAACACTAAGAACCCTGTTTATTATGAAAAACTTGGCCTTGACACATGGAGGAAAAGATACGGCTTAGTTTGTAAATAGTTAGGGAAAATTTTAGACCTACCCGTTCGAGGTATTTATAGATTTTTAGCCTTTCTTGTTTAAAAATAAGCCATGATTGAATATGTACGTGATAGTAAAAATGGAACTAAGAACAGGGATTTCTCACCTTGACTCGGTCATCATAGCTGAAGCTTTAATGAGCAGTTGTGTTTGATGATCCGTATTGTAAGCTCGAGCATAAGCCACATTGTCTAGAACTTCTGCGCCGTTTAATCCATACCTTTCTGCTACTGCAAGAAGCCTTTCAGGGCGAAAAGTACCTTCAGTATCGATGTACAAACACTTGCCTTCCCCACCATTCTGGTCAATAGGTAGCTGTTGGTATTTTTGAAAAGGATGATTATTAAATCTTCAGATTACGAGGAAAACACGTCGAGGTTCTTAGGTCAAGTTATCAAAATAAACTTCTCACCTGGCAAGTAACAGCTATTTGATGACACAGTTGACTCTTTCCCGTTCTAAATTCTCCAAAAAGTTCTGTAATCGATCCGGTTTCAATTCCACCTCCAAGTAACTTATCCAACTCTTTCGATCCCGTGGTAAGTGTCACAATCTCCGATCTCTTCACATGGAAGCTAGTAGCTGTAGAAAATCCAAGGGGTACCAATTTTGCAGCTTCCGCCTAAATACAGGAAGCAAACGCTTATTTCAGTTGTAAGCTAAGATATACTAAAAAAAGATATACTAAACCCCCAAATCTCATTCCGCCTTACCATAATCTTATCCGCTTTCACTTCACTTATTCCTTTAATAGCCAACAACTGTTTCTTCGGTGCATAGGCTACAGCTTCAACAGTGAAAAATCCAGCTTCTTGTAACTTTTTAATATCTCCAGCGGTGATTCCATTGCCCTGATATATTCAGCAACGATTTAATTTTCACTCCAAGCATTAAGACAAAATTACAATTATTGCAGGCTCTGTTTCATTCATCAATTCCCAACCTCCAATTTTCCCACGAGCATAGGTCCAACTCCCGATTCCTCTTCATCACCAACTGCCCCGACATCGTTCTCTTCATCAACGGCATCAACCATCGCCTGAAGTTTTGGTGGACCATCCTTCTGTTTCGACTTATCTTTAGCAGCCGACCGCTGCTTCGACATAGCTGCTGAAGCCATTTCTAGCCTTTACTTTACTCCTCCCCTTCAGTGTCCAACCCTAATATAGTAGCAAAATTCAAAACACTAATAATAAACCCCTTCTTCTCCATAAAAAGTTCTCGAACCAAGCCAAAACGTAAATAATAATAACATCCTCACCGATAATCCACTTCCACTCCTCCTCGTCCACGTCCTTCACGTCAGATCCACTCCTCCACAAAGTGTTGTGTAGGCTCTTCTCTGGACCACCTCCCACTCCCACTAAAGAGGGATAACAACGATAATAATAAACTTGAAATTTCAAAAAAGTCACCTCCAGACCCTGTTCATGTGCGAATATTGCGAACGAATGGAAATGTTTATGAAATTCTTGTCGGAACACGAGCGAGTGAGGAAGGAGCGAGAGAGCGGGTAACAACAAAGAGCGGGGACTCTGCTCGATGACTCCAACGATATTCTCACCGGGGGACACGCACACACAACGCCCGCCAAACTCAATTTATTCGAATCTCCACTTTCCCCACACTTTCACAGCTTTCCCTTGCATGACAGAGTGAGGGTCCTTTACACTGTAGCCCTTCAGGCTCCCACATTTCCATTGGGGTTTTTCCAAATTTGTTATAATACTACTATTATATTTTACATGGAGTGAGGCCAATAATGAGGCCTCTTCCTTAAGAAGAAACCCTGCATATATATATATTGAATTATGACAGGATGAGGTTCCAGGAACAGTGCTTTTAACCTATGAATGAATGAATGTTTAATGGTTTCAGGTTTCATTCATTAAGGTTCAGTAGTGCTACTATGTTTAAACAAAGTGATGTGTGATAAATTTATGCGATGTGCTTAAGGTATATTTAAAAGAGGATCTATGGTTTGAATCTTAAGAATCCTTGAGACCTGTGGATGGTTATCTTCCCAGAGTTGGTTTTAGAACTCTGTAAGATAACTCTAGTAAGTAATTCCAAGTTGGAGCTCTGAAGAATAGAAAGAGGCAGTTGGTTTGTTGGAATAGATGGACGTTCCTCATGTATATTGATGGTGTTGGCAGTATAAAAGGACGAGTGAGCAAGTAAGTTTCTGTCATTTCTCTGGCTCCCTTCGTTGTGAATATATATCAAACACGTGTATGGACTCTCTGCGTCGATTTGTCTAGCTAGAAACTATTGATTGCGCAACTTGCATTAAACTAATACATGATCACCTCATCATCACTCTCCTGAACCAAATCGTCATCAGTCATAATTATACTCTTTCAAGTGAAATATAATTGCACACTCTTCAAGTGTTTGCGAATTTACTTGGCAAAAACGCACTCGACTCTCTCCGTGTGTGTATAAAACCTCTCGTCCTGGCACCACACCCCACTCAATATAAAGAATAAAGCACCCCAGACACATTCATCATCACCTCTCCAAAATCTCTCAGGAGTCATCTCTTCTACCTCAGGAAATCCAAATAAGTCTCATTAAGGTCACTTTTTGCTCTTCGATTTTTTGGGAATTAAAAATAGTATTAGGCGATGGAAAGTTTCGAAAGTCGAACTAGGACCTCAAGGGCTCGAATCTCTGCGATTCTCTTTGACCTGGATAATACGCTTATTGAAACACGGAAGGCTGATCTACTGACATGTCAAAAGGTAAGACTAGACTGTCTCATTTTTTATGCTTTTGTACATTGCAAAGTGTCTTTCTTCAGTTCCTTGTGAACATGCAAAAATGATGCAATCATTCGTTTAATTTTAAGAAGAGTATCATATATGGTTATTTATCGTAACACTTAAATTGTTATTTATTAGATTATTAGGAATAAGATCTTAATAGGCTATGTTATTATTAATATTACACACTTGAGCCCCATTTCCCTATTCATTCATGTAACTTACCCTACCCAACCAGCTGTCTTAATTAAAGTTTGATTTGATTATCAACCTAGTCCTATTTAATACATAACGTTTACAAATCTAACGTAAAAAAGTCTTCAGGTTTATCCCTTTGCAGGATGTATTTGAGATTGAGTTAACTTCAACATCAGGTTATCTTCATTCTGTGAAATTAAGATTTGACTTGTCTCAAATTTCCCCAAAAATTCTACAACTAGACTAACGAGATAGACAAGAACCACAAATGATCATGTAGATTGTTCTCAGACAAGATAATATACTTTCAACAAAAATCTCTAAATTGCAATTATTTGGATATCATATCTTTATTATGCAAATGGTTTTTGAAGAAGCTTTTGCAGTTTGAGTTTGAGCTTGCCCATTCATCGTTGACTTTGCTGTGCAATGAAAACTTGCAATAAAACTGTGAAACTTATTGAGACAATGAGACATTCGCTTTAAGTTCCAGGTCACCCGAGCCATAATTATTATATATAAAACTGTAACTAACATTGAATATGACACTATGTCAAGTAGCAATGTCCTGCTTTGCATTATTTATTAGTTAAACATGGTTCGTTGATCCTATTTCGATTATTCTTTCACTCTCCACTGGCTCTTAGTTTTGTGGGAACCTGAGATAAGCTAATGTCCTATGAGAAAGTTGACGATGAATGGAGACACATTTTGCTACACCATTCAAACACTCAAGATCATAAATAGACTAATGATAATTTAATTATTGCTAAAATTCGAAAGACTACTAATAATTGTAAGTGAAGATGTCTTTTGATACTGATGACGAAACTTATAAACTTATTCGCTCCTGGTTTTATGCGTGTCTCATCGAATTCAGTAGAAACTCGACGTATATATTATGACGAGCACAGTTTTTACAGCTGAGAAGAGCTGTACAACCCTTACCATATCCAATCGAATGACGTACAAGTATTAATTACAATTACATTAGTAATCACGTCAGTTCACTGTAGGATATAGTTTTACACATGGTCTTGACCTTGGTACGATTTTATAGTACATCAAAACATCATTCGATTTCTACGCAAACATTTTTCATGGCACTAGGTGTATCATACTTACCCCTATCCAACTTCCGATCCAATTCCACGGGATACCCTATGCGCAATATTGCGCAGTGAAATCCATCAATCAATACATAATTGATATATGCTATCATGCCTCATGAAAGAAACTTGCTTTTAATCATCGTGTAACTTCCAGAAAGTACAAAAACTTATGATGCTCGTAACTCATGCGAGCTGAAGTACGTGCAATTGGTCATTACGTGTGCATTGGGTGTTATAGATTGTGGTTGTTTATCCTGAAATATGTTTAGGCATATTTTGTTATGCTTAGTAAAAGTTTCTTACATTTTACTGTATTTGCATTGTGCATTCTTTGCATTTGGTTTATTTCTGGTCCATTCCAGCAAAACAAAACCAGAAGTACCCAAATAATATCTACACAAATGTCCACGAGCATACAGGAAGTGCTTTGGCTTTAAACGATAAAATCCTTTTTTATCAAGTCTCCTTCGACTTTAATTTTTATCGTGCAATATTATTGAAATTACACCACTCTTTGCGTCATTTCATTGGTTTCAAAATGCGATGCAACGCATAATCGCAATTACTTGTGAGCTACATTTTTGCATATTATAGTTGATTTCGTCTGATTTTGTGTCCATCTTTCTAAAAATCATTTAATGGTTTGGCATTAGCTCTTCTTTCGTACCAACTCGTCCCTGTGCCCAACAATTATTGATGCTTTTTGCCCAATAGCTGTTTAATGGTTTTCCTACGAAGGTAGTTCGTCCTCTTTTATCGATCTCAACCAGACAAAACTTTTCCTTGTATCTTTGAATTTTAGTGTTAAATGGGCTAACATGCACTGCAATAAAAATAAACTTTACTTGCTCGACGAAGCTGTCGCCATTGATCACTGTGAGATAATAAAAATGATGAGAGACTGTCGTGTAGATTTATTCAATCTGAGTATTTTTGAAGGTACCCTTGCGTCTCGAATTTCTAGTTTAAGGTTTCCTTTTTGTTACAAGATGAATTAAGTGCCCAGACAGGCATCCCTATGTCTGTCATCTTAATTTTTACGTGTACATGCAATAATACATCCTTTCAACACTCAACAATAACTTCACGTACAATAGCGATGAGAACTATGAAAACTTTAATTAGAGTAATTAGTGTATTTCAATAATGACGAATGTCTACAATGACATGAGAATCCTTTCTATCGCAGAAGCACGTATAAGATGGATGATTAATGAATGATTAATTATATGGAGATGGAGAGATAGTTAATGGTAGAAGGATGACGGAGTGCATTCCTTGAACTCGATTTATGTAATAGCTTCGTTCGTGGCTTTTTCTTTGACATTGAATCATCAGCTTGTTGTTTTCCCTTTATCACACGTAACCCACAAAAAGGATGCGTACAGTCTCTTTAATATGTAAAAATATCAAAAAGGCTTTCGTTCTACCTCGTGTCATTATCTGTTTAGTTTGATTCAGTTCTTTAAGTGAAAACAAAAAGTCCGTTGATTGTAAATGGAACAAAGATGACGTAGTTAATTGTGAGGTTTGCTTTGTTCCCTGTGAGAAATGGAAAGATCTGTCTAAAGCAATGAAATGCAAAAGTAAAAAGCAGAGCTCACATTCTGGTACATGAAATGTAGCAAGGCTACACAGTGTGATGTAAGTGAGGTTGAAGGTATTCGATTTTTAGTTATTTTGAGATTTGAGATATCCTCGAAGAGATGCTCTCTATTTCTGTCAAGGTTAATTTATGTAATATTCCTGAGGAAGCCAAAAAATCATGAGCTGAATGTGTGGTAACAAATAACGAAGCGTATATAACGAGACATGTGCTTATCTAAAATTCCATACAACGTGCCAATTTATTTGGAAACCAATAACCAGACGTGTATTTTCGTGTAGGCAGGAAGTGAGGAAGATATTGTTGGATAATTTATTTTGTGGGAATAAAATATCTTTGTGTGGATGACGCAAGGAATTATTAGAGAAACTTTGTACACCACGCGATGCACAGAACAGTATCGAGTTACTCAATTGTGGACATTGGATTAAGTTTGCCATTTGGAATTTGATAGTTTTTTGGCAAAAATTGTTAAGTTCCTATCTGCAAACAACTGCCGAGAGTATTGCAAAATAATTTTTATACTGAGTTGGTACAGAAGGACATTGGAAATTTCTATTATTATTGATTTTTTATGCTATTTATTGGCTCTGATATTTTTTGGCTTTTATCGGCTTAATAATATCAACTAGCTCGATAAAAAATATTGGAAATGTACTTTCATTATATATTAAATAGTGGAATTCTTGTCTAATTCGCATGTTCAAATCTTTACTTGGTATCATTTCAACCATTTTCTATCGCGCTTATCAAAGATAAAATAATGCATGCGAAGTGTATCAACGAAGAAAACAAAAAATATCCGCACTACCAATAAAAACTTTTATGAGAATTTCGACTCGAGAATGTCTCCCAAGCATATGATTCTAAATCATTATATTTTTTGCTTGCATGAACTGGCACCATTAAGACAAGAAGGAGTTAACAGGAGAGATGTGTAGTGATAAAATCTAGAGCAATACTTAAATAATAAACAATATTACATAAGACCCACATGAATAATCTCCTACACTGCTACTGCTTGGCGTCATGAACTCGTGTAAAGTAATAAGAGACCAAACTTTCATGGAAATTTACAAAGTGACTTATTGCTGACAAAATGATTCGCAATCTGAATTGGCGAGATGTAAGGACGTGACGTGAGTTAATCCTCTCATCCTGTGACAATATTGAGAGTTAATTTATATAAAAGTCACGCACATAGGAGGTTATCAAAATTTAAGGTTGGGTTGTCTTCTTCATCTCCTTTCACTTAATCTTTCTGTCAAACACTCACACAACACATACATGGAAGGTTTTGAAAGCTCGCAGTAGATGATAGACGGTTGACATATTTATGATGAGGTTTATGACTAAAGGAGTTCGGTGAGGTGCGATCCGGTTATAATATTATGTTTAGACTTTAGACATGGACTTAACAGATAAAGTGAAATCATTAAAGAATCACCAGCAGACGCTCATATTTCAGTGACTCGGACTCTGTAAAAATTGGAGCCTATGAATAATAATAATGTAAACGTAGAGACAATGGATCAACATGGAATGATGAATGCGAAGAGACAAAGACAAAGTTAAATTGGCGGTAACTGAATTGCTGTTTGTTGACCACCATTCGACAATTCCGATGAGTTTCATGTTCTTATCAATACTTTCATATTTAATTGTTTCTGTCGAAATTGCTCCTGCGTTAATGTGATCTCTGTTCCTGTGATATAATATATATATTAGTTCAAGAGTGTCAGTTACTCACGGGCAAAAGGAAATCAAATACTGTAAGTTGAGTAATAATTACGTTAGCATGTAGTATATGTTATTGTTGCGTAATAATTATTTTATGCGGTTTGTATGTATTATAACAAACTCATCAGGAATAATAGTAATTGTATGTAGTATCATATGTAGTATGAATTGTATCATGCTGATTAAGATAGTGTGGTTTGAAATACTGTAAAGAGTAGAAATGTGACTATTAAGGGATTCATAATTGTCGTGAAATGCGTGATCAAAAGTGTATTAGTCGACACATGTATGTGTAGTGTAAACTTGCATGTAATATTTAAATGCAACAAAATAATAGGAAAAACGAGAGTTAATAAAATGATTAGCATTAGAGTTAGAGAATGGTGTTCATGCAGGAAATTAGTTGAATTTGATTATCTCTTCATTAGAATTAGATGAGAGTTCGGTGGTGCATGTATGTATAACAAGTCCCTGAGTGTTCCATGCAATAATGAATTAAGACTAGAGAGAAAGTAAAAGTTGTAGGTGCGAGTTATCGAGGGAAGGATGGCAGGAAGGAACCATGATCTATGGCATTTCGGTATTTAGGTATTTGACCAGTCGATAAGACGAAAGAGAAGAAGATTCTGGATTTTCTGCAAGTCTGTGTGTGTGGAAATGTGAGAGAGTTTGAAAAGGAAAGTTGTTGGACCGAACGACGGGTGGATTCGGGTCTTTCGGGTGTTCTGCTTATGCAACGACGATCGATAGTAGTTCATTTCTCACAAACACACTTTCTTCCTAACCTTTACGGTGAACTTTTATTTGCCTCAAGCAAAGTAGTGTTCACTAGTGTTCACTATAGTGTTCGCTATACAAATTGGCAAAATGAAAGCTGACAGTAATTTCCGTCAAGCTGATTTTGTTCAGGAACAACCTTGTATATGTCGCCAGTATGGGTTTCAATAGTTCAATAGTTTGCATGCATTCGTCTTTGAAAAGGAGGTTTAGGAGAAATGTGTACTGAAGATGATTCATTTGATATATAGGAGTCCATAGTCCATGACCAAATAGTTAGTAACCACTTTTATGGCTTTCCCTAAGCTATCTCGTCATACGAGGAACTGACAGCCATGTGAAATGGAGAAGGTTAGTAGAATAAACACTGTGACGGCATATATGAGCAGGAAACACTAACAAGTTATGGGAAAGGATCCTATTACTATCAGCTTAAGCAATACTGCGAAATAATAAAATAATAAGAGGAAATTCAAGAGAAGATCAAAAAGTAATTATTGTTTTCCTCTTTATCCTGTACTTTTGACAATCACAATATTCTTGGAAGATGTGTTGTTTGTAGTAGTTTTGTAGGATGTTTTACTTCTTCTTCTGAGACAACTTGTAATAATATTGCATGAGTACATAGTAAAAGTGGTATTTGTTTTACGTCTTTCCTGGAGGTAATGATGATGAAAGATAAATCTTAGAAATCCTTTTGGCTAGGGCAATTTTATGCGTCTTAAATGTTGGGTGTATTAATAGTTAATATACGGTAAAAGGCTGGTTGTTGAAAGAAGCGTAAGTTTTGTGTAGGTGAGAAAGTTTACTTTACTACGCTGAACTGATAACAAGATTCACAAATAGAGATATATACGACATCCCAAGACACAAATAATCTAATTAATTGTAAACAGTCAAAGCTATAAAGTACTAAATAGTTGTTCGTTCGTTTTAAAGGCAACCCAACTTTTACATGATTATGCAACGTAAGGCAAAGAAAGACAGAATAGTTTGTTGAGTTGTACCGAATTATGACACATTTTGGCAGTATACGCTCAAAGTTGTTAAAGTAAATAGGGTTGCCGAATCAAGATTTTGGCTTTGCTTGTACATTATTATTACATAATTGAGATGTTCCATTCGTGGTATTTAGTTTAGATTATTCGTGTGCAGTCAACTGAGTCAACGCATGACGCTTTGACGCATAACTGGTTCGGTTGATGATTTAAATCCAACATATGTTGTGTAACTTTCTTCTTTCACCAAATGAAACTTTGGCGATGAATAAGCATCTCTACATAGACAGATGATCAACATTTGTATCGTTTCATAAGCATATTCTTCGGTAAACGGCGGTGGATTTCCAGAAAATGTTGTAGTATTGAAAGAAGGTTTTGAGACATGTGTGTACACACACTATACAGTAGTTCTTCAGTAGTTAGACTTGAGTTCGGTTAGATTTTGCATACTCCATATGTACGCAATGCTTAGACATAAGATGAGTCTGCTGAAGCCACAAAAAGAAGCAGTGAACTCTTCATAACTTAAAAATAGACCTTGTCGGAGTTTTGTTTAAAATAGTTCTAATAATAGCGTTTATCTCATGGAGGAATGGAAAAATAGGAGTTCAAGTGAGAGGGTGGAGAGATTTTATTTCACTTTCGACTAGAAAACATTTCACTTCCTATTTGGTCACATCTCTACTCTACAGTTTAGTTGGTACATTCAGTGTCTCTGCGAATAAGCTTCGGGTTAGCAGCATTTCAAATTGTTCCTTTGGTCATATACAGGAACAAAGGTAGTAGCAAGTCTGCCCATCACCAGTAAAGCAAAACTTTCAATACAAAATCAGAATCTGCAGCAAGTCCTTGTGTTTGACTACGTCAAAATACATCGTTGGGACGAAGAAGCAAAAGCAAGAGATAGTTCCAGAGTGACACCAAATACACAGTAATTAATCTGAGGAACCAGCCTGTCTAACTAAATTGGAATAGTTTAGTTTGTATGACTAGGAAAGCACAACGCAGACACTGTTCTATAACAATAGAGAAAGTGAAGTACAGAATATATAAAGGGACAAGTTGAAGGTCGGAGTTGAGAGGAACGGTTTGGGTCTGTGTGGAAAAGACTTTGGTACCTTTGTAGTAGACAAACGAGTTGCTCCTTCTGCGTTGGAAATCGATTTCTAGAAGGCTTCCAGTATTCATATTCCAAGAGTCTTTGTACATTGTGTACTAGGCATTCCGATTCCGGGTAGCAAAACTCTACGCCTGGAGAAGAAAGCAAAGGAAGACGTACTAAGGGAACTCATCTGTATAGGGATCGTTAGGAGAGTGTATAGTAGTCTCCTGTGTACGAAATGTCCGCAAAAATCGATCCAGCAGTGCAGAAATGCATTGGAGCTCTCCAGTCTGCGAAAAATGACACGGAGAAAATGGCCGCCTTGTTCCTCGTGACTAAAGTGGTGAAAGGTAGCAAAATGACTGCGGAAGCACGGAATGCTCTGTTTCAAGCAATAGGTTTCAAATTCCTGCTTCGTCTTCTCATCTCTCCGTCTACAGATGAGTGTCCTGCAATTCTATACAAGTCAGTTGCTCTTACAATACTCACGACATTCTGCTCAGATACACCGGTAGCAGAGAGTAAGGAGATGCTTGATGCGATTCCTATCTTTTTGGATATAATTGAGAAGGCTGATGAGGAAGGGGATGAAGATGATAATCAATTGCTTCAAATTGTTCGGGATGCGTATCATTGCTTGAAATGTGTCGCAGCTGTGGACAAGGGTCGTGATGCCCTTGTAAAATCTGGAGCAATCCCAAGGCTGTGCGAACTTTACGCGAATCAGGCTTTTAATTCGGATGAAGCCTTGGAAGTGATAGGAGTTGTAGGAAGCAAACTCCGTGCGAAGACTTGGGAATCATCTCCGGAGTCGTTTGCAGATATCATGGATAGGTTGACTCTGCAGTTTGAGACAGATCAGTCGGAGCAGAAGTTTGAGATATGCGGTCTCATAGCAGGGGTTATGCCTACACATAATATATCCTTGGAAGAAATGGAAACCAAGTTTTGGCCAGCTGCCATACTTAAAGGACTCGTGGATATTTTATCCAGCAAGATCACAGAAAAACAGAGGAATCCTGCTTTGAGATTGGCTTCGGTGATGCTCACCACATTGGGGGTTGATTGGATTATCAAAAAGACGGAAGAAGGCCCGGAAGCATACCAATTTCTAGTCTTGCTTGTTCATCTGAGCTGCATTGAAGTTAGGATGGCTCTAGAGAATCGTTCGCTTGATAAAATCATGGCTAATGATGATTTGATTGGGGCTTGTTATGCCATAATTGAAACAACAGTGCGATTCATGGCCGGAACTCACTTTGAGAATTTAGATGAAAAGCAGAAAGAACAAGTGTTTCATTCTCTCAAAGGAGCTTACTGGGCGATTGTTGGGTTTATTAATCAGATTCAGAAAGAGGCGATGAAGAATCCGAGGAAATTCTGGGATAATAGGAAGAAGCTTTTGACCTGTGCTTCCATTAGATGTTTAGCTGCTTGGTTGGCAGATGAAGCTGCTTCAATGAAGGAAGAAGTTTTCAAAGTGCTTCCATTCATGTTGGCTCTTGCTTTTGAAACACTGCAAGATGATGAGGATAATTTGAGTCCTGAGAGTCAAGTGTTAGCTGAAGTGGGAAAATGCCTAGACCCAATTATGCCTGAAGTTTTGGTTACTCTTCTTCCTGCATTATGTAACTTCACAGCAGAGGAACGAGGAGTGCACATGATTATGGATGCAGAAGGAGAAGAACATCTCTCGAGGTTTATTAACCATAACTGGTCAGTGTACAAGAATTTAAAGGAGATTTTGGAAAAGAAGTCTCGTCCCAAGAAGCCAGGGAAGAAGAAGGGCCCAGAAGATGAAATAGAAATGAGTGTGGAGGAAATTAGGAAAACTCTTATCAGGCTTCGTGTGGCAATGCAAAACACTTGCAATATTTTCATAAACTCGACGGTTTTGAATCCTGATGTAGTTGCTACTAGTCCGGTATTTCAGCAACTTATGAGATGGGCATTTGGTGCATTGCCACTTTTGACAAATGAAGAAGAGGATCTCCCTTTGACTTCCAACGTGTCATCTCTCGGGTTGCTTTTGCTCATGAATATTTCCAAGAAAACTTTGGATGCCAAGCAGAGAGACGAAACTATTTCTCCAGAGGAAGACTTTATCACATCTCAACTCATAGCAGGCACTGATAACACGGCCTTCCGGTTTGGACAATCTGTTGTAAAATTCGTGTGGGATGCCCATCTTCCTGATGAAGTTCAGAGTCCACCTTCACTGGAATTGACGTCAAATTACAGATCAGTTTGGAATGAAATCAAGGAAATGTGGTTCTTGAGTCTTCAAACAGTAGGCGGATTGTTCGATATTCTTCCGTGGTTGGCAGACTTTTGTGCTGAAAGTGGATTTCTAGATGCTCTCATCAAGAATATTTCAGTTGCATTTAAAAATCGAATCGACCAAAGTACTCTGGCTGCTTATGAAGATTTATTGTGCGCTGCAACTGTCTGCAAGAATTCTGAGAAGGCATCAAGTGTCATGAAAGCAAAAGGTCCAGCTTTAGCCAAGAGTCATCATTTAAGGGCACTCGCCAAAGCACTTAAGAGTGTTGGTATCGAGTAGGCAGCTCAGCTACCAGGATAATTTTTGACTGAGTAGTCTTAACCAGCATTTCATAATCAAGTTATTTGCATTCACTTTGATATATGAAGCCTAGGAGCAGTTTAGGTCTTTTTGTTATTTTCGTTATGTTATCAACTTCCAGTTAAGCTTAGTATAATTAAATGAGTCTGCTTACTTGCGTCATGGTGGTATCTTTAGAGAAGAATGAAGGATTGATTATGTTCATTATGATCATGCATTTGAATTTTTGAAGCAATTCCACTCATATTATGTTCATTCTTATACTCAATTGAGATATCATTCATAAATATTATTTATATTCATGCCATTTATACAAACTGCGTAGCCAAGTTGTGTCTCAGGTCAAGTCTCGTGCTGATTCTCAATTGATTCTGTTTTAATTTGTTGGTTTGTCCCCAATTTACATGTCATAGTTGATACGCTAGTTGAAAGTTATGCCCAGTTTTGATATAAACTCAATTGTATTATTATGTTGTCTAAATATTCAACTTGTTCAAGTTGATAGTTGTGTGTAATTCAAATTGAAATCAAAATGGTCAAAACAGACTATTGCGTAACTCAAAATTAAATCGTAGTGTTGGTTAAATGGTATAATAATATGAATGACCATTAATATTTTCAATTATTGTTTCAAATGAACTTCAAGAGCTCTTTTCATAATGTGGTTGACGGTTAATGCTAAAATATCTTCAGCAATTTGGTGCTTGAATAACTTGCTGGTTAATAACATGTTGTTATCGATTTCGACAGTTATATATTATTCTGGAAAATGAACCATGAACTTCAAATGTTTGCACTGTTATTTAACTTTACTGTCATTTGTATGATTAAGTAGTACGTGTTATTCGTAAACTACTGATAAGGGCCTTTTGGACTCTTCACACTCTCGTAATTATAAGGAATATGTGCCTTTGTATAATTTAATAAATCAGTGTGTGCAGCTTATCTTACAATTAGATAACGGTCGGTGACATCTCTCCGTTCTTTGTAATCATTAACCAGTTGAATAATTTTAACCTTATCTGTCAAGTTTTCCAGATTAACAAAAGTGAACTTTTGGAAGTATCAATAAACCCTCTCAGATATCCAACAATCATGGTGAAAAAGTCATTTCTTGTTCACACATCTAAGGTGTGATTACTTAAAGCTCCTCGCGTGTTTCAATCATATGATTTTATATTTTAAGTAGGCAAAACTTCATAAACTCACGATTAATGTCCAACAAAAAATTTCAACCGGGTACGAGCTAATGTTTTAGGCAAACATTCATACTTGAACCGTTTCTTTAGTATGACGAATTCTTTCTTAATCAGCTGAATAATTGTCTATTATTATTCAACCTTTTCCTTAAAGTTTAGGTTTCATAGGACAATGTTTTAGGTTTCATGCTTTCACTATGCTGCTTTCTCAGTGATTCAACATTCATGGTCCAGATATGATCGCATGTTCAAAGTAAATGCGAAGTAGTTTCGTTTGGAAAGAACTTGTGCAAGAACCACCATCGAACTATTTTAGTCTCCAGCCGAGAGTTACTTAATGATGGTTATATGCTTCAAGGCTACATATTATGCAAGCTTACAAAAACCAAGTTTAGGGACACATGCAATATTCTCATTTGAAAGACAAAAATATAACATCTCTCATTTCCCAAATGGCTTGATATAATTATGAAGCATTCTCTCGAGTCGCCTTGATCATGACGGTTGTGTTATTGATTCAATGTTAATGACGGCGATAAAAGGTCACATATATTTTTACAGCACTGCTTTGGTTTTGTTGAGTATTTTACGAGTTTGGGCTGAATTCGATGAGTTACTTATAATTAGGAGCGGATAAAACACTCTTTATCCACACGCCATCGTCATCTAACAATAAGTATGAACTTGACCGTAAAAACTTTTGTGTAATGACAACTAATTTTTGAAATGAGGTCAAACGTGTCAAAATATGTTAATGTTCGTTGATTGAGTGAATTTGAGTGTGAAATCTTGGATTTCGTATGTGGGGTTTGACGTTTGGAATGCTTGCAGACACAGAACAAAGTAATCGGATCGGATTCCCGATCGGCCCTTACACTCTCTCAATCACAGTTACATGTACCTAAGTGCCTAAGTATCATGATGGTAACCTTCGAAGGTAACCTAATCTGTTAAGTCGCCGCTTTAATTTTATTTTTATTAATGATCTTTATTGTGTGTCAGGTTGTTGTTAGACGTATATGAAATCCAGTTTAAGAATTGAGTAAAAGTTACAAGGGGAAGACAGAGAGATTATGTGTAGAGTTTGAGAGTTGAGAAATGAAATGATGAAAATGAGACTTTAAAAGTTAAGCAACACTTGAATAATCGTTGTTTTTTCATAATTATTCGACGTGTAGGTGGCTGAGATTATGAGTCGGGAGATGGAAGTCCCGAGTTCGGATGCGAAGAAGATTTGCGACACTTTCCTCCGAAGATTCCGAAGATGTCCAGAGAACCCTCGAATGGGACTGGATGAATGGAGAATTGACTTGTGGGTGGAAGCTTTAGGCGAAGACTACGAAGATCTCGCTGGTAATTGAGATTTAATGGATTTTTGGATGAGAAGCATTCATGGGAAGGTTGAAATTGCTTTACATGTGAGATAATTGTTTTTTACGTGATTGTTTGCAGAGGATATCTACCCCCGGTGGAGAAAGCTTCGGTACAGGAACCTTGCGATATCGGAAGCAAAGCACAGCATGCTAAAGACGCTGCACAAACAATACCAACTGGCGTTGGTGACGAATGGACCTTCGCAGTCACAGTGGGAGAAGGTAAGCGACGAAGCTTTTCGTCATTTTACAGAGTGACTTTTCATGTTTTCGTAGTTACACAGGGTTGTCCTTGGGTGTGCTGGTTAAGAAAATAAATATCGGCTCGATTTACGTGTAAGTTGCTGAACTGAGATGTTCTGTATGACTCCACAGAATGTCTTTTGTAGACTTCTCTTGTTAAACTCTTGTTGATTGACTCACAGAGTCGTTGATGATTGTCAGGACTTGACTTTCCTCCGTACTGTTTAATTTTTGCTTATGAGACTTTACTTTATAAATTCCAGATCCAAGAGTTGAAACTACAAGATCACTTCGATGCGATAATCGTAAGTGGTGACCTGAAATGGGAAAAACCTCAGCCTGAAATCTTTCACAGGGCTTGCACACTTCTGGGTGTGGAGCCCTTTGAATGCTTGATGATTGGGGATAAATTTGAAACCGACATTATTGGAGGGTTAAGAGCTCAGCTTGGAATAACTGTTTGGGTTCCAAATGGAGAGCCAGGAGAGTCTGCTCCACAACCACCACCCGATTTTACCATTTCTGATGTCTCTCATTTAATCGAAATTCTTCAAAGTGGAAAGGACAAGGCGAAAGCAACGAAGAATCTTCGGTCAAAGCCAAAAGCGTCTTCTTCTGGAACGTCAAGTGGAGCGTCTTGTAGTTCTGGAGCATCTTCGTCTGCAGCAGCATCGTCATCTGCAGGAGGAGCCACTAAAAGCTCAAGTGCTGCTGCTCCAGAAGAAGATTGACAACGATTTCTGCGTTAAAAATGTTTCAGTTGACCTTTTGTAGTTTACTTTTTAGTGTCTAGTTTTCAGGGAAAACTTACAAAATTGTGAATTGACTGTCGAAGTACCTATATACATGCATACTTATACACTTCATCTACCTATCATGTTATTCCATTGGATTATATAAATGACGAATCTTTCCTCACAAAAAACTTTCCAAATTATTTTTGTAAGAAAACTTTGTCGTAGATTACCAGCACACTTGATATATACAGAATATCTACTTAAATCTTTAGTCCTAGTACCTTTTCAGTTACAAAAACCAATATAGAGTGATAGTCCGCGTGTAGTTGTATTGTTAGTAATGAAACGAAAAAATCCTATTTTAAGTTTAGGTTGTCACTCTCATGTTGGTTTTGCATTTGCCATTGAACTAATACCTGATTGATAATACCGAAGATGAGCTAAAAGATATCTTGGAGTTTAATTCTGGGTTTTAAGTTGTTATTATCAAAGTTCATGGACATTGTGATAATCTACTAATTTCCTAGGCTTACGAGTATCAGGCACTGAACTATATTGTGGTATAATATTGTATAAGTATCGTGTATTAATAGCATTATGTGAAATGATACTATGCAATCAATGTAAATAACATTTAGTAACTTTTAGTAAAATTAACGTCATAATAATATGTGTAATGTTCCATTGTGATACTAACCAAGTTATGTACCACTCCGAAGCTAGCAATTTAGAAGAATTCGTCGACGTCAGCCAATATCCTCTTAACATATAGACTCGTCTGTAGCAGTTAATGAGTTCGTTAATAATCTGTAATAATCTAGACGTAATTATAGTGTAGGGAATTGTATTAATAACTGCAGATGAATGAGTTGTTACAAATTATGCAGATTGTCGGCCTATCGTAGTCTGCTTAACGAGTAGAGATAAATATAGTTCGTTTAAGAACAGTTATTATGAATTTTTAACTACACTAACTACCATTAAGCGAGTAGCTAGCAGGTCTCCTTAATGTTACAATTTCCTCAGAGCTAATCGTCATTTCTAACCCATTAAGCTTTGAGAATATGCCAGCTTATTAGATCGTAAATAGATAATGGGGAGTATTAAGCAAGTTCCGACTCGAATTCTTAAGAATTGTTATTGTGCATCTCGCGTAATAAAAATCACCAGCAGCTCAGCAGCAGTGTAATAGGAGATACAATTACGTGTGATTCTGAGCTGACAAAGCTTAATGTAGTAATGTCACCCAGATCTCATCATTAGTATCAAATAATCCCAACCGCCGAGCATGTAGCTGAATGCATTTCACAATTTCAAAGTGGTATACAAGAAAAATGCTCACGTTTCAAGTGTCTTAATCGCGTCATGATATTGTTAACCGTGTTAAGAATAAGTGATTAAGATAAGTTAGAATTGTATAATGCAAAGTACGAAATAATATTCTTCCTCAACAACCGCAACGAGTTCCCTATTTTTGACGGCTTTAATCCTATCTAATAATAGCGTTTAAGATGTTACTTTTAATTTTTAACTCTTACTACTAACTTCTTTATGATATAATAAATATTTGACGGGCAAACGAAACCTTTTTGTATAGCACGAAAGCATTTTTAATTGCGTTTATTTCTCATACAATCTGCATATATATTATAGCACAAGGACGGACTGTCATAATTTATGTATATACCCATTGGTTAGTCAGATTTGAACGATCATCGTGACTATACATATATAGCCATACATATAGATTGATATTGGTCTCTTGTAATTACCAGCTACCAGTTTTCATATGAAAATATACATAGTAGGGTAGGCGTCAAGATTATTGGACAAGCTATGGAGAAAGAATTTAAGTTTGTACATTCGTATATGATTTGAGCTTTCACTTTGTTAGACTGATGAAATGTTGAGTGTGCATGTCGGAAAGAGTTTGAAGTAATCTTCATCAAGACGACTCAGTGCTACTTGATGGAGATGAAGTGGATCTGGGACTGGAATCACCTTTTTCGCGATGAAGTTCAGCCTCTTCTTCGGATACGGGAGAGTTTTTATTCGATTTATTGATTAGACGAGTCGGGAGATCATCTGAAGAATCTTCGCTTGTGCGGGCATCATTGTGATGATCATTCCTTCTCCTAGACTTCTGGATAGTTTGAACGATTTCCAAAGTTGTTTCGCTGTCAATTCCAACTTCTTTCAAATTGAGTCTTATGTCAGTTTCACTTAAGCTATCTTCGCTTGGAATGTTCGCTACTTTCATTGGAATGAATTTACTTTCTTTAGTTTTTACAGCATCTATAGTAGTAGGAGGTCGGGAAGGATGATTATTAGTATGGTTGGGCGGATCTTCAATTCCTTCATCCCTTTCTTTAATCATAAGTTTCTCTTGTTTAGACTCCATTGGTAATGAGATCGAAGGATGATTGAGACCTTGTTCAAGATCACAGTCAGACTCGTTTTCGTAATTTCCAGATTCCGTGGTGGTGTATGGTGGAAATTTCGTGGATGAAACTACAGACCCGTAGCCGAATTCCATTCGGTTCATTACATCGTCTTTAGGAATTCCCAAGTCTGTGCGGAGTTGTTCGAGCATCTCGTTCATTTTATCCTTAACAAATATCGATAAGTAGCATGTCAGGAAACTACAAAAAGACTCAATTCCAGAGAGGTTTAAGTACACTTACATATTCCAAGTCTAAGTGACTGCTAATGTGAGCTTGGAAGAGGATCTTTAGGCCTTTGTTCGTGTAGACTCCTCTATTCACAATATCCTGAGTAACCTCAGAGAGAAAGTTCAAGTAATTGTCTTCGTTGTCATCATCATCATTGCTAGAAGGGAAAAAATGACGAGATTAATCTCTTCTTTAGATTTAGAAAGTCCTTGAACGTGATTTTTCCCTCTGACATTTCAAGAACACTTACGTTTTTTCATCTCTTCGAAGCTCCGGATTTCTTCGCCTGCTTGTGAAGCTTTTATGACTATCTCCAGTGGGTCGATTAGAAATGCAATCTAGATTTACTGACGAAGCTATAGTCGACAATGGGGTCTTTAACTTATTCCCAGATTTACTCCGAGATTTCCCTGATGATGATGATGGTTTGGATGATCTCACTTTCTCCGGTGTAGATTCCCTTGTAGATGGAACCCGACTTTCTCCACTGGAGAACCCGTAGGCTGAGTCTCGACTTGAATCATTGTGATTGATTATCCCCAAGCTGGAGAGAGATGTGGCTTTCCCACTAAGCGATTGTGAGCAGTAACCTGCTGACGAACCTCTTTGCTTGGCGTTGTTACCACTTTTGATTACAACACTTGACTTATTACTTTTCGTTGGGTGGGATTTGGATTGTGAATTTTTCACAATTTTAGGTCTATGGATTGCAGACGATCGGGATGTCCTTCTGAAATATTCATTCATCACTTCATCGTCTAGTTGATTGCTTTCTGGGACAATGAGCATGTCGTCTGTGGTTAAGTCATCGCTTCCACGAATAGTTCCCTTTAAATATTTTGATATTCAAGTTTAGTAATGCAATTTGTTACAATGTTAGTTCAAGTAGACGATAATGAATGCGGCTTATCATGACTTACCACAGAACCAATACTTCCACCTCTAAGATTTCGTTGCTTGTGACTAGACTTGATTAGAATACTTTTCATTCCTCTGCTTTCACCCTCAGTCACCATTGAGTTCCTATTACTTCTCGATAGAGTTGAGTTTTCTACTCTAGATTTGGTTGAATTGATTGCTTTGGCCAGAGACTTTTTCTGATTAGGAGAATTACTACTATTGTACTGCATGGCAGCGGAGGTATTTGAAACACATGACTTTTTCTTATTTCCAGCAGCTTTCTTTGGAGTGGTAGGGACGGATGTCTCAAGTGGTAGGGGGACAGCTAAGCTCTTGGACTGGCGGAGAGGTCGGTTATTATTGTTGTGACTCATTATCGACGTAGCATTGATTGATTTCGATTCGCCAGCGTCAATTTCCCTCATTAGCTTTTTATTTTCTTTATTCTTGACAACTTTCTTTTTCGTGACTTTCTTCGAGGGTGAAAGCAATCGAGTATCGTTGTGATGAAGTTGATCCAGAAAGACTCTTATTTTCTCTGCCACGCCCATCAGTTCTACCTTTGGTTGCTCAGGTTGACTCTCGCAATCTGATCCCAGGGCTGATATAACGAGAGTGATATAAAAATGAATGAAGATTATACATAAGATTATTAATTCGTCTTGAGAGTTGTGTGTATAGTTTGGAAGTGGCATTTTTATTCTTACCGTCTGAAGAGCTTTTAATGCTGGAGGGCCCGAATACAACTTGGTATTCGGAAGGAGCATTCGATAAATATGGAGTAGTCTTGATCGATTTCTTATTTGTTAGGCGTTTTTTATTTGCCGTAGGAGTACGAATACGGGAAACACTGTCGAAAGTGATGCTGTCAGTATCTCCTGTCGATGCTGGGTACTCTTGAATGCATGTCACTACTTGCGACTTTGTTAGTGGAGACTTTTTGGAATTTTCTGATTTCTTTGCTCCTTGAGTGAGCTTTTTGGGTGGACTCGGTGATTCCTAAATGAGCCAACAATGAAGACATAAAATTTAAAGACTGTGTAGATGCTTAATGAGTTAAAAGGAATGATTTAGTATTACCTGTTTCAAGAAGCTGGCCAACGAAGAGACTTTCCCCAAATTATTATTTGATGCTTTCCGAGGGGCCGATGTGTCCACACGAGGTTTAACATTCAATAACTTTCTATAGTGGTTAGCCATATGGTTAAATGCCAGCCACTGTCCTGCAAGGGACGAGGGCACCGCCGGGATCCCACTAAAGGCTACGACAAAAATAATCAGTTTATTTTTACAAAACACGGTGAAAAATCTGTTCCATTGTCCATTGCGTATGTTTCAAATAGACGAAACAGGTAATTACAAGTATACCAAAAGAAATAGAAATCATATCGTAAAATTTAGTGAAAATGTGATCTGTACTCACAATCTGCCTTCTTCATGATTTGAAAGTGCTGTGGATGAAGTCAAAGCTGTCCTTTGAAGTATTACAGGCTGACGAAAAGCAAGTCTAACTTGTCTCACTTTCACCACGGGAACAATTTGTTTTTCTTCTTCTGCAGAATTGGAATTTATGGTGCCTTCAAAGATTGAATATCGAGATGTCTTCGAGGATTGGAATTGTTGTTCCAATTAAATACAGGTTTATTTTTGAGGTAGGCGAAAGCGTCTCATTGAAAGAGGAACACGGAGGATGTCCAAAGTAATTATGATGGATGAAAGAGCGTTTTGTTAACTAATCGACCCATCAAACACAAACTCCCCTATCCTCATGGTTCACTTATCGTGTTGTGTCCTTTATGAAATGGAATAATGGAGTGTTTCCCCAACTTTCTTCGAGTATCACACACGTCCATCAAAAAGTACATGGGAAATAAATGAACCTCTCTGAATGAGTGTTATGTAAACTCTTAAGGAGAGAAAGCACCTTTAGTTTGTTGTGAAGCTTCATGGGAAGAGTGTAACATTGGTCTGTATAAATTACAAATCAACCTGAACCAAAATTGATCAATCATCAACCCTCCTTTCTTCCTTAGAAGAAACGCCAACTGCTCGTAAAATCATGACGAATTGTCAGTGTATTTCTCAGAAACTTTTTACTGTTGCACCGTACATGACGAGAGGTTTTTATAAGCTCCTCTGTCTAGTCGATTAATCTGCTGACTTCCAGTTATACATGCACACTAAAAGAAATCAGACAATAAATGTACATGTTCACGAGCTCCCCTTCACTTCCTGCTTTTACTTCCTCTCTACTACGGAATGCTTAAATTCACACAGTTTCGAAAATTTACGAGACAAATTGTCACAGTACAAAAAGCTTTCAGTGGAGGAAATGTTGAAGGAACTGCACAGCAGAATTGTTAGAAGAATGATATGCACACGCGTGGTCCCCTTTCATTATTCCGTTTAGTTAGATAAACCTTGAGTATTTTGAAGATTACAAGCGTGTACATTTATATAGGTTGGGATTGAGGAATTTGCGTCAGAAGAATCTGAAACCCGTAAACAATAAGAACTTACAAGAACCTGGAAGAGTGAAAGACAAGTGAGACCTTAAAACTTTCACTCCACACTTGCTTATTAATGACGAGCATTGTGTGAATGTTAAGCTTTCCACACATGCTGAACGAATGAAAGGAACTCGTCAGTTTGCACTTACTAGCAATCCCACTCGTCGTCAGCAATATAAAGCATAAGTCGCGTATTATCTTTGTAGCGTGTGATGTTAGTTTGGTAGCAGTGCAACGAAAGTATGTTGTGCATGCATGAAAGTATTGAAAGAAAAGTATATTATGCGAAAGGTAGTGAAGGGTGGCCAGGTAGTAGTAGGTTCGTCAGGTGTAATGATATTGATCGTGTGTGTGTGGGTTACAAAAACACAATAATAGTCTATGTATAAAAGCCTATCCCACTTTTTAATTCCTCTGCGTGAGTCTTTCTCATATAATCAATTGGACTTCTTCTTTGCTTTCACCAACACAGGTGTAAATATTCATGTGCTTGAGTAGGCATGTTCTTGTCTCATTTGATTAAGTTTCTGAGAGAGAAAGGCATATTGCAATCCAAAGATAAGGAAGAGATAGCTGAAACTAATTTTCATGAATTGTCTGATTTAATTATTTGTCTTTAGTCATCATATCTACCATTCCTTCAACCTGTCCTGCCTGTCCACCGAACTAGATTGCTTGATGATTTGAACTCTGACTAGAATTTCGACTAACTCTAAGAAATCAATTATAGCAATTAAATTGGCTGCTCATTTCAATTGTACTATGAATAATTAAGAATTTGGACTGAGAAGTCTTAACTTCAATGTCTCATGTTTCTCTTGTGTTCAATGCTTGCCAAAAGTCGGCAAAGTCATCTTGTCAATTCATTCGCCTTCAAACTTGTCTCCATATCGGGAGAGAGATGACCACTTGACCACAACAGTGACCACTGCGTGACCATCATGTCACTTTCCAGCTTTCCAGCTTTCCAATAATCCAGGAGTATGGAACTCAGGATGGTCATAGAGTGAGGAGAAAGCGATGTCCCGTAGAGGTGCATTAGGGAATGCTGATGTGGCAATTGGAAGGCGGGAAGTGGGCCCCAGTTCAAAAGTTGCTCCTCACTTGTCACTCGGCAATCCGCAGACGAAAGTGACACAGCAGCACAAGGATCAACAACTCGTCGCAACATCTGCAATTACT
>Ga0194135_10000045_pt1 | contig 65311 bp, 14 predicted proteins | sample LitLau_LLRF_2013_FD_134024 | JGI IMG/M metagenome (GOLD analysis project Ga0194135, IMG submission 134024) | Freshwater sediment microbial communities in response to fracking from North America - Little Laurel Run_MetaG_LLRF_2013 (version 2) | ecosystem: Environmental > Aquatic > Freshwater >...
TAATAGAAAAAAGCTTTTGTTCATATTTCCAATTACGTATCAATTAATTGCGACATCAACACAGATGCACTATACGTTTAAGCTTTCAACTTTTTTCCAATATTCCAATATTCAATTTTTGCGTTCATCCGAACACTACATACATAAGATCACGTACATTCTTAATTCGTAGTAAATAATAATTGCATTGTGCAACAAAATGGAAAATCAAAATAATCGAAAATTATAAATTTGATACTTCATCTGCAAAGAATTCAACCTTCATTAACACACCGCAATAATAATATAGAGTCCTCTCTCTCTGCTAATAATATTAGATTACGGAGAGAGGAAGTTATTGTACCATTGTACGTAGTGTAATAAGCTGCAGAGGTAGATAATCATTCTGTTAGTGACTTAACTACTTTAGTTCGTGTTCTTCTTACAATGTTCTTAATAAAACTTTTTAGCTATCTCCATCATTTGCGTGCAAAGATGCTCTCATAACTTTAATGTTGAATATGTGCCGAATAAAACAATAATCAACAGAGTTACAATGTACATGAAAGTTTCTATTTCAACTCGATAGCCGACATTAATTTATCATTATCATATTTATTGTATTTCTAATGATTAGATGCAATGCAGCCGACATACAATATAAATAATATGGTTCCCCAAGCTATTAAAAATGATCTCAACAAGAATGTTAATATTTAAAACACATCGCATATACCCCCCCTGTCACCCTCTTTATGAATTTATGAACCAGCAACTTAGTAAAGTAATAACCACCACCTACAAACAAGTGAACAAGTAACTTTATGAATGCAATCATTCATTCACGATCTATATATTTTTCTCATTACTATATACTAATGTACACGGACTTTCGGATAACTAGCGGGGTATCAAATTCGTGTATTTCTTAAGCATAATGACTTTAGTTACTCTTTACTGTACACATCTTTTCAGAGAAAGTACCTCTCTAGAGTAAAATTTAAGTAATCATGTAATTGGATCCATTGTGTATCCAGTAGCACTTATAGCAGATGAGACAGAGGTGTCAGTATATAAATCATATTGTGGGATTCTGACATATACCTAAAAGTGTTCGTTAGTAAAATTTAAATTCAGATGCATTGTGCTTTTTATCACGACTCTGTCAATATTTTAATCATCAAGTCTTTCCTCCTCATTTTCTTAGGTGCAGAGATGCAATATTACAATATTATGATTGTAATTTGTCGTAATGGCAAAACTCGCACACCGTAATCTTATAAATTTACTTTGCGGACTCTTCTGTTCCTTAACTTGTCATCTACACGCTTCTATATAGTGTAACAAGTTTGAAATTGAAATTTTATGACTATGTGCTAACATATTCGTCGATAGATTTACGACTTTTGCTGAGAAACAGATGATTAAATTGTAATAAGATGAGTCATTGCTAAATTATCATTATTTATTAAGAGAAGCTGTCTGCATTAACTCCAAATGGTTAGTATTTGGAAATACTTCTAGTGTCTTTTATAAACATTTTCTTCTTGTAAGATTGCGATCTCTTAAGATATTGAGATAGCAAGTTAGAATACACATGGACCGAAGCAAGCTGAATAAGTGTTTGATTATTGTGTAGATTCGAGATTTATTAACACTATAATACAAATACAGGTCGTTTACAAATCTAAGTGATTCCTATTTCTAAATTTGTTTTTTCAAAAGATTAAACCTAGAAGATGGACTTGTGCATTGTGTTTGCGCAAAATACCTTGTAGATACCAGTACAGTCTTCTTTGTACTTAAAGGTGATCCTTTAGAATTACAGTAAGTATGAGTTGGCAAGATTGTATGACGCCTTTTTAAATGAATTCCCCAGTCTTACGACGACGACGACGATTACCGTGTACTGGGCTTTTACTGAGGAAGATGCTCAAACATCCTTATCCTTCAGAAGTGATGTAAGGCATTACCTGGTGATGTAACTCTGTCTTATTCAGACTGAGAAAGTGGCTTGCTAACCAAAAAAACTTGGTCGTTTCCGCAAATATATAGGCCACATGTAGCTTTAAGATCATCATCTCTATACACATCAAGGCAACGAATGCATCACCATTTTTAATTCGCAATTGCAGTAAAACTTATTTTTATTGCATACCAAATCCAAATGCATTGTAATTGAAAGTGAGTATAAATCACTACTGACTATAAAACACACTCGAGCAATTTCTGCATTCCAAATTCAAATGTGCTACTTGCATTGATATACATCCTACACACACTCCAAGTTTTTCCTGCATTAAGCTTACTTCAATCAGTTACAGACTAAGTAAGCTTTATAAATCTAAGGTTATTCACAGTCGGTTTCAAACTTGAAATCAACTAATGAGTTTTTATTTTGAGTTTTTCAGTCGTCTGCATATCCGCACTTCTTATTCATTAACTCTTAGTCTTCCTATACAGTGTAGACTAGAATACAATTAAAGAAGTCTCTTATAAATTATTTAAAAGTGCTCATTGATCTTTACAATCGTTACTTGTATTAATTAAAGTTTGAAATTAATTTTTACATTAACAAGTACAATACAGAAATTAATCCTCGTTATAACACTAACAACGTGTGTACTTAGGTGATGAATCATGTTTGTCTAGTATCATACATCAATCTACGTACTACGTGTATATAGTGAGTATACCATACACTAATGTAACACACAATTGTAATTTGTAGCTAACTACATTCCGAAAGTTACACTTTTATTTTTAAACATGATTTATCCAATTCGATGCATTTGAATGTTATAAATAGTTATTAATATATTATTAAATATTTGATATTTCTCCTTCCTATTCCTTCCTATCTTTGTAGTCTATCACGTACTAGAATACACGTTAAAAACGCAACATGCTTCGAATAATTAGTCAGAGGAAAGATACTTGGTGCGCATCAAATTACACCCTTCCAATTAACTGATTGTTGTAGTGATACATTAGTTAGTGTATTCAAATATTCATGAACTATGAAGTTCAATACAAGTTTCTAATTTCAACCACAAAATGTAAGAATGTGCGTGTGTTTATGATTATTTTGCTAATTATAGGAAATCTTATTTCCTCCGAATTTATTCTCATTGAAATAAGACACAATGATGTGAGTCTTTCAAGTACTTTGTTTTATTTCGTTCCCATACTTGATTGAAACACGTCCGATCCATCATCATATTTCATATGTACTTGAAAACTAAGTTTCAAAAATGTCTGGCTATTAGATAACATTATTACATCAGACTTTTGTCTGGTTGAAATGGATTCTTATTAGCTACGAAAAACTCGGTCTAGGTAAAGAAGTAGACGAGCCTTGAATTGTGTGGAGGATACGTAGGTGCCCTTCTTCAACTAATCACAATCAGTATAATTTGACGAAACAAATTACCACGAGCACCTTAAATGATTGGGACATTGGGATATGCGATACGTTAAGCCTATAACTAGTCTTGCGTTGTGGACAAAACGTTGAAGGTGAGGGAATATTCTCATGCAATAAAGTTTATTCTTCCAAAATCATAAGGGCCCTGTGAAACATTTTCCTTATTGACTGGAAAGTGTTATAAGTAATTAATGAAGGAACAATATTGTAATAGTTTCATCTATTTTGACTCCAATAAAAGCAATAATTATAAAATGCAACTAGGTACATCTGCAATAATGACGTTTTTTTCTTGAATCATCCTTTCTTTAAAGTACCTCAAGAGTTATTGAGATTAGAATGTTGATAGCATATTTTTATCACATTCAATTAGGCGGATGTTGTCCATAAAGTCAGGTACGGCACAAATTCTGTTAAAGGATACCAGTTCTGTTCATCTATATCCTACCCTATTTGACATGAATTACATTTATATCCTCTTTTGAACTAGATGCATCTCTCTTCATGTAAAGGAACTATCTATACAACAACTTGTTTGCAATATAAATTGAACTGTAATTCGTATACTGTGGTTCATATGTATATGCACAAGCAAAACGCAAAAATATTTGTGTATTTCTTCCTTCCTTGTAGGAAAGCTTTGGATTTACCTTAATGCATTCTTCGCATCATAACCATTCGCATGACACTTATTTTTGAAGGATTGCTCGAATCGTTTTTTAACTTTACGAAGAACCTAAAGTATTTTGTTGCACGAATCAAAACGGAACTGATCCATCTAATAACATCGTCGTATAATAAGCTTTCGCTGCTGTAAGCCGATTATAATTTGATATGTCGAGTTGTTGAGTTGATGCCATAACAGAACATTGCATGGGAAATTTGGGAATGCAATAGTAATTGATGTTAAATACATTATGTATAATATAGCTTTTGCATGAGATGCATATGAGAAGTCTACTTATTACTCAAATGCGTTATAAGTCACAAACTTTTTGTTGTAGACTTTGAATATTATAGAAGATCACATTTCAAAGTCTAAGACTGCATATTATGTACATTACGTGGGAAGGTAAAGAGGTGTGACAATTTCTCTAATTTTTACAGATTTGTATCTTGACTCTTTTGACTTGTACAACTTGAGACTTACTTTGACAATGAGTTTTGTTAGTTCCTTATATTTTTAGTTTCACAAATTTTATTTGAATTTTTATTCTCTATTTAAGTTCAACGTAAGATCTTTGTTTGATAGTAGTATGTAAACTGAAGTGAAAGACTCTGAGATAGAGACACTATCTGTGGTGTCAGATTACAAAGTACATGACACAAAATAATCTACTAAAATTATTTACTACTTTGTCAATATTCGAGATATGAATTGCAGTTAAGAATTAAAAGACTATAAAAAGAAGTATAAAACTAAATAAAAAGATGCCTATCACACAGCTTATAACTGAGCCGTGTGCGTTTTCTTAAGAAATTTATAGAAATCTTATCGAAAAAACTTCATTTTTTACGAAATCTTAATGTGGCATGAGGACAAAGTAACTTTAACTTGACAAATGGAACATTTTTAACACTTTGCTTCCTCGAGATAACTGGATGCTGCTTCTGTTACTCTGCTACCTTCACCTCATTTCCATTCGGGAGGGATGTTCTTCATATAAAAGAGCTTCCTATTGGGATCTCATATTTCTCCCTATGCACAACACGTTCACCCGTATATGGAAGTGTTTTACTATCCACCCATCTTTTAGAACTCAATGTTACGTCTTTGGAGTATTAAGTATGTATCATACTGACTGCTTGAGTACTAAACAACTTCCGTTTGAATTGAACAGATATTATATATGCATTTTGAATTAAACAAATCCTGATCTTGTGTGTAAGTGTCCTTTGTGACATATCTTTAAATATTGGAGCAGCTATGATTGTACATCATATTATTGACTCATATGTATCATGACAATTAGAAGTACGCTGCACTTAGCTAATAAGATGTTTGGGTTTTCTGTCTGTGACTAGCCTATATAGATATAATTCAATGCAAGCAAAACTCCCAAAGTAGAAAGGTAAAAAAACCTACGCCGTGTGTTGCAAACAAATTAATGCTTGTACAAACTTTGATTAGCATTCAAAGCATAAAATTGCCATCTAGACCTCTTGCCTCTTAGAGTCATAAATGGATAATAAACACACCTATATAGCCAATGACTCCAATGAAATATAGTGCGAATTCTCAAAACTACGAGCTAAGAAGTGTACACTTTGATTATTATTAAATGCTGAGCTACCATGCACCTGTTCAATCAATTGTTTGTAATTTTATCTGGCCAACCAGAAATTATTTCTGTGACCCTTGGTGTCCCCAAGCGTCACTTAAAAAAATACAACTCTGTTCCCTTCAGCCTTTATGTTCTTATGCGCTAATCTCTAATCAACTGATAAACCATCTCTTTCATGTGTATACATTATGATACCCAAATCTACATTATGGCTGAACAACAATTACTCATTTGACTGACGGGTTAAAGTCATTGATGAATTACATGATTTTTTACAACAAGGCTCATATTGATCAGCCTAAAAGGGTACTATCTAACAACCAAGGAACAACAAAAATCATTTGGAGTGCCCACTTTTCATCCCAATCAGAGGATTTTTTTATTTGCAGTTCACGATATTATACATATACGTGAGTTTGTGTGTGTTCCTTAAAGTTAATATTAAAAGAGTATGTTGCAGATTAAAGTGAAACGTACGTCTGTAAATATTTTTTCCATAATTAACTTTGCATTATCATACTCAATACTCAACATGTAATTCCTATTGTAAAATTTTTTAAATCTAGATGTAGAGAAGGATATAGAATTCTCGTTTGTATGTGCGGGCTTCCTTTTGCAATGCTAATGTTAAAAGTTCATTCATCACAGATTCATACGGCGAATCAATACCCATTAGCCTCACCCTTACTTTCATCTTTATTGGAATGACCTGTGACAATAATAATATTACCTAAACACGTAATTTTTAATTTTCCTCAAGGGAACACTTTAATGTGCTATAAAGTTGGTACGATTCTTGATTTGTGACACAATGAGTATTTAATATAATTTAGCTATAGTTTTTAAGTAACTCAAACATGAGATTTCAATTGTGTGTCCTCAAATTACGTAATGAGAGGGTGGGCGTATTGAAGTATTCTACAAATAAAATGCATCAGTTGCACGATGCACACTATGCAGTTTCTTTTTGTGGTCGACATTTTAAATCAGCGAAGGTAGAGCACTTTAATCAATTCCGATACATTTTAATTCGCTCACACGTACGTTTAAGAAAAAGATGGGTCGTTAGAAAATGCAGATTTTGCTCGTAAATATAAAATAAATAGTACACTTTCCATTTCAATCATTGAGTAAGAATGACAAGGAAATTTTGGTATAATTCTACTTTATATTCATCTGTTGCATCTGTTCATCTTCTTTTTCCCAAAGCTGTTAAATCTAACAAAAGTAGTTTTTTATACCAACAATAATAAGTAGAGTTGCATACATATGCTTCCAGCTAATTTTTATCCAACAGAGATTGCTTTAATCACATATTCATAATATGTCGGTCAATAGAGAGGAAAACGATACAATGGTCAAATCTGCGCGAGAACTTCTAACGAAACGTGTACTTTCTACATAGAAGAATATAATCCAATTAGACCAATAAATTATCTTGGGTTGCATGACTGCTAGATGATACGTCAATTACTAAAACATAGGTTGCCAGCCTTGAACAACTAGGTGGCCAATAAGCAAACTCTCAGGTAATTTCAAATTTAAATTAGGGCTAAAAATTCTATTTATTTTGCTAACGTACGCTCACAAAATTCGGTGACTTATGCCCACTTGCTCAAATCAGGTGCATCTAATGATCTCTTAATTGATTCTCATTGAATACATCACGCGTGGTTAATGGAAAATGATTGTTGTGTCTGCTTTATTCTTATTAGAATCGTTCAACTTGTCTTTCAGTTTTACAGCTTTTGGCTTTTATCTCCACTTTTGTTCATAAATCACACTTATTTTAATTCATTATTATTGGCTGTCCTCTTTAAGGAATTTCGCTGCATCTACTATTTTCAATAAGCATCAGATCAGTTATATTTTTTAACATGCAAAAACATGCGACTAAACGTCTGCAAATATGAATGAATGCGAAACCTGTACAGATACACTCACTCACGTGTATAGCGTTGTCTATATGTTATCAAACCAGTTGCTGTTACTGTTAGATAAGTAGTTCACTCACATTCGTACACACACACACACACACAAACTATTCACACATTGTTTTATGCGTAGATATTCAGTGGCATTTGTTACATGCTATGATGTATGAATTCATTTTGTGGAAAACCCTTTTCATCGCCTGTGAAAACTTTAAGACAGATCATGATTTAATACACTTCGTTCTTCAACACGCAATCACAGGTACATGTATATATTTTACCTTTCATTATCTTGGTCACATCTGATGTCATAAAAGGTCGTTCAGGTTTCAGCCTGTGAGTTGTCAAAATGTCACCTCCCTGAAGTTCTTTTCTAAATCATCTTTTTAAAATTCATGATAACTTCATACAAGATAAAAAAGATTAAATATTCTCATTCAGACAGCTTTTGATTAAGGTGTCATACTAAAATCTAACTACTTCACTGGTCTTTATCTTAGAAACCTCTTCCGATGAGGACTCGCACAATCGAACATGCATATATAGTATCTCACACGATTCTGATAATACGTAAACGGTTCCATTGCGAGTATGATGTCAGACTTTCAAGATTGATCAAAATAATGAGCAAAATGCAGGGTTCGCTATCAACGTGAATTCCTGAAAATAATGTGAGCTTGAAAGTTTCCCAGACCTGAAAGGCCTTTAAAGCAAAGGGCGTTAGGTACAAAAACCGCAACATCAACAAGTATACAAGTGCAATAAGTATATCTGACTCCCATAACGAAAGACCTTTTCCATGAGGCTAAATTTAATTCTTGAAGGAAGGACTATACGTAAGTCCATTAATGATAAGTACAGATTGATGTTGTAATTAGAGGAAACAAGTAAATCACTATATCCCGTGACTACTATGACATAAGTCGACAGAAATTTAAGTGTAAGTGTAATCGCGTAGATCACGTAATCTTGAGACGGGAATGATATGAGAGATAATCTACGAGTACTATTCACTTTTCCTTCCATGTTCTAGAGCGATAAGAAAAGCTGCGACAACCGAGTGAAAAATATTGCGTACAGGAAAAATATCTTTTTGGCAGTGTTATCATTATGAATTCGATAATTGTCTGACATCAAAAAGACAGCAGACAGGAGCTCTCATACAGCGTATGGTGCAACATGTTAGACTGAGATGAATATTATGAGGAGAGAGTGTGTCCCTACGCTACGTAACTTTCGACATGTGTGTGTGCACCACTTGGTATGGTCAGCACGAGGTACTCTCTGATAAGTGAAGGGGGCCTATAAACCCCCATATGATCTCTGCAGAGACGTGAAGGCCACCCTCGCATGTTATAACGTGGAAAGTTTCGACAACGCTGCGTTATTTGAGAAAGCCCTGCAGTCAAGAGAACATCTACTTGTCGTTTTGTGCTCCCTTATATAACTTTTTGTCTTGTGCTCCGGTCAGCATCTCGACAGAAATAAGAACTTCATGGTTTCCTGAGAATCTTTTTGTTCGTTTAAGTGAGTTGTAGTGCCGTAGTTGAGAGATCTAGTTGTGGATTCCCTTCTTTGGATTTTTGGATCTTTCTAATTTCGGCTTTGCGCCACCATGTAAGTAAACCGAACAAATAACTTGACACCGGATTCTGTCGTTGCAAATTCAGAGTCTTCGAAGTCAGTCTAGTTTCAAGTGTAGATTTCTTGTGTACAACTTCTCAGAAAGATATCACGAGTTGTAGTCCATAGTGTCTTACCAAATCCTATATACATGCAAATTAGACAAATCGAATTATTACGCAATGAGCCCACTCCAACTCTAAAATATTAGAATTCAATAAGAACACCAAATCATGAGATAGTGGTCTCAAGTTAAAAATTTTGTTTACGAATTAAATTAACTAAGAGTTTCAGGCTTACTCGCTTCCTTCCTAGTCACTTTCAACTGGATGAGCAGGATGACTTCCTATTCTATGAGTTTGTCGAACTCATCACGCCTTATTAATCATTTGATTTAATGAGCAGCATGTCAAGATTCGGCTAGTTTTTACTACAATGATTTAACCAAGGTCAGTCGGTTACTGACCATAGTCGTGGTTTAGTAAAGAGATTTTACTCACTCTCAGGTAGTTTGAAATGAAAACTAGTTTTTTGTTAGCGAGTCCCTTTCGATTTTTTCTATCAATGCACCTTATGAGTTATGGCCATCAATTATTATGTATCCATAATCCAATACCACTGTAACAAGATTTTACATTATCACACAATTGAATCTCTAGTCTACACTAGATTTTACAGCGTATAATTAAAACTAAAGCAATTAGAATTAGTAACAAACATATTATACATATAATCAACCAGCATGAAATTCTAGTTTAGAAATTTATTAGTTAGTAGTAGAGAAGTAGATGCCCAGGAAAGATTTGATGTTATACAATTATTAACTACATGTTCTACACAGTTTAATATATATTTCAATATCAAAATTCATAGAAACTTGAATACGATAAGAAAGAAAGAAATTGTGGGCCATGTGGTAAATTAAGTAAAAACCTTAGAATAAAAGAGGAGGTATACGCACAATTTTAATTGACAGAGCTGAGCCCATAATAATATTACATGAAAAAATAAACAGCTTTTTTCGTTGTGTGCATTGAGACCATGTTGAGTGAACTGTATGGATGTTTTATTTAGATTCACGGCATCAACGAGTGTAGAACACAGGCAACAACAATTCAGCTATGCTTAAATCTTGACAAGTCTTCAATGGAATACACAAACTCTTAAAGAGTACGTGCAAAGAAATAAAGGAATGAAAAGTGAAATTTGCAATTAATGGCCATACTCCTTAGTTATGAAATAACCAGAAGAGTCTAATCATCACACAAATAGGCTTGAGAGGAACCCCAAACAGCAACAACGTGTTTTCCAATTGAATTTTTGCAGTCCTATTTTATTTGTATTTGCTTGCATGTTTGTTGCTCTAATGCGAATAGAATCCTTCAGGAGAATATCGTAAGAAGCAGGCTAGCTAAAAACATTGTGATAATTTTATACTCAAATATCCTTGCGTTCTAATTTGCAAGTGACGGAAATTGTTTTAATATCCCTCGTGTGCTCTATGCAATCCAATTAATTCTAGATTATCTCAATTTATGTCGGCAAATGAGTGACTGATAATTCTTAATTTAAAGTTATTTTGTTTTTGAGGCATTTCTTCAGAATAATTAGGTGCGAATTTGATCAAATTGTTCTCAAATATAACATGCATGCAGGAAACTGAGAGCACTAAATTATTAGAGGCCTTTTGAAAGTTACCTGATCTATGTATGCAAATTAGTAAGCTAATAGTTTACCTACAAAAAGAATCTGCCATGATTTTCAAGATGAAATAAGTAGTTAACGAATGTAATTAGGAGAAGGTCAATTTGGCTTCTTCTAAACTTGTGATTTATCGATTCCACATATATTACACATTGGCTCATTTGTTCTTTGCGTAAGATCCGTAGGAAATATAAAAATAGTAAATTACGTTCGTTATAAAATTTGCATCTGTTTAAAGATCCGTTAGTGTGCAGTTGAGGTGCTTAACTATTATTTTATTCTTGTCACGTTCTCGAAGATGTTGCATCTCCGTATACAATATATCGCTTAAGTCTTTTCTTCTGCAGATAGGTAGTCTATTCGTCGTCCTGTAATTCTCACATGAGGAGACGCATTAAAATTTTAAGAAGTCTTTATGAATGTTCATATATTTGCATAATACTGAAGACTCATCGTAACGTCTTCTCAATTGCGTAAGAACGCCTCCAAGACTTGAGGAGTTTGTCGCTTTTTCTAAGAAACAAGTTAGCTTCTTGCTCGTCTCAAATTGTTGCATAAAGATTTTTTAAAGTGACAAAATATTTACAATGACTGAGGACATGCAAACATTAAACATTAAAAGAGGTAACGCGCTTCATTGTGTAAGCCATTATGAGTATTTTACTACACGAACTACTAATAGGTTGTTATCGCACTCAAGAGAATTCCGGTTTTGAGTGAAGATGACTTGTTTTGAAGTCTTTAAAACCCTCCTTCTCTTTCATTCGAAGAGTCACACATAAACAGTCATATATATAGTTATGAATGAACGAGAGTAAAAGTGAAGCTATTTGATAACTAGGTCAGTAAGTTGTTCAGGAGATCCCTCTTGGCTTCTGGGTTACCAAAAGTTGTGCAGATGAAGGTACATTTGTGTTCCTTCACATTTATTTAGCTTATCAAATCGAATAGGGCAGGTCTTTTACAAGGTAGGCTGATCGTCTTTGATTTTAGTTTTTTTCTTCGCCAACATCTTGTGAAAGGATACACACACACATGCATATCCTATTAATGAGTTATCCTTTCCGATGACGACTTGATGAGGTACAGGCAAACGTCTTTCTTGTTTCTGTAAACTCTTTTTTGAACGTACATTGAGTGAAGAAATGCTCCTCCATAAACTAAATGCACAGTATAGATAGCATGAGGAATTTGGCAGCTCAGTCAGTGTTCTCCCAAATGTACACGAATTATTAAGAAGTTGTGAGGTGAATTTTACTGACCGTTCATACGTAATCCATCAAATGCATGAGCAAATAGCTCAACCCTTTATTCTACACATTCGTTTGACATAATGATCTACTCTGTTAACCCTTTCGAGTGATTACATCATCTTCATCACATTTGTAATCCTATTGTTTCAAGTTCTCTGACACTTGCTGTGTATATATATATATATATACGTTCGTTCCAACACACTTCATTTTCCTATTCCATGCTTGCTCGAGTCTAAAAATTTGTTTCCACATCCCATAAACTCGTATATTTTACATACTTCATTATTGAAAAGCTTTTTATTTAGTACAAACTGCATCTGACAACAAATAAGTAGTAGTGTATAGTTGACAAGAAACAAAAAAGACTTTCTTGTCAGCATGAGATATATAATACCAAAGTTTTGATTGAAATTGGAATAGTTTAGACATCAGTTTTAATGAGGACTGCTGCGGTTTAAACTGTAACAACATTAATGAGCTAATAAACTTCTTTTGGCATGATCTTCAATACTTCAATATATATAGAGCTCATTTCATAGATTACATGTTGTCTCTTTACCTCATGATATTCAGCACGCATCAAGGGAAAAAGCTTCAGTTTTTTATCAATTCGAATCTCATCATTGTCTCTGTATACAAAAGCTACTTCTACCAAAGTTTCATCTTGAATTAAATATTGAAACTTAAATACACGCGTGAATTTCTCTTCGTCGAAATATCCTCCAATAAATTGGTCACATAGGTATTAGCAGTAATTTCGAAGAAAAATGAAAACTCGCAAGAAATTGTCGTCCCTGGGTGTACCTCAAAAAATTAACAACAATAAATTAGGCGAATCTGATTCACTGTTAATAATTATCTGACTTTGTACTTTTTGCACTCTCTGCACCTGGTTGATCAGAATGAATGGAAGATGAGTGCGTAAACTATGTCAAGTCCCACAGCGTGCGAACAAATATAAGTTTTTGTACAAAAACTTATATACATGATACCATATATATAAATGTTACATAGGTAGGTAAGCAAACATAGACACACACACACGATCACATATTATTAGATTATGAACAAGAGTTTGATATGTGTGGAAGACAACAAAGAATTGAGTACTTAAATATCTTCGTGTTAGATGAGGCAATTTCCTTTCATTAAACAACTATATAGTATAGAGTAGTCGTGAGTTCCAAATTTTGTTATTGATAAGTATTTCAACACTAAGAGGTACAGAAATTCCCATAGAAAAGCACCCCACAACTCAGATACTGACCTTGCTAGACACGAAAAAAGGTCACGGGAGTTAAGGGACACATTTCCACACGGTTATGATACTAATCATCATCCTCTTCTCTTTATAAGGTCCGTCAATTGACGACGACGTGTAGGTGATATATCTGCGTTAACACTTACACACATGGAATTCCCTATTTCACTAAAGAAAGATACTAAAAAGTTCTTGAAAGTGTCAGCTTCCCTAATAATCAAAATTGACTGGCCATCCTTCCTCCTTCTACTTCTTTAGGTCCATCCCATTATTATTGTCAATTACAGTACAAAGTGAGAATTATGTAATCGCGTTGTATGTATTACCAATTATCATCCTTGACCAGAGTAGTACGGCGATTATCTTTACTTCCCACATTATAATCCTCTGCCCGGATAAGTTTCTAGTAGTCCTATTGATGTGTATGTGTGTGTGTAATTATACAAAGACAATTATATATTTACTTTAGGCCTTACTGAGAGAGGCCATATAAATATTCTTAGATTTGTAATTTGTAGTACGCGTCTATTTCGCATTCACAATGTGAAGCAGAACTAATAAACCTACGACAGATTTCACTTTGGGTATTGCCAAACGCCTCACAGGAGAACAATCAAGTACATTCTAAACCGCTTTTATAGTTTTGGTGGACATGTCTAATCGTCTTCCATAAAAGGTGACAACAGGTCATAAACAAATCTTCGGTTGAGACAAGAGTGTAATTTATTGTATTAATTGCAATGCGTGGAGACGATAAAGCTTGTTATATGAGAGTTGCTGTAACAGATGCATAAAAGAATGAAAACTATTTGCTGTAATTTCTACTCGCTATTATTATCGAAATTCTTGTCAAAATCAGCCCGAACTTTCAGAGAAATTGCATTTTTACTTTCGCTTTCGTCTTTTGTGTTACACGTAGCAAGCTGAGCTAGTTTCGTCTTGCTATCTTAACTAGGAGCTCTCAATTATTTCTGGCATTTAAAGAGGAAAAGCGATAACCAAGTTATTTAATATTGAATGTATAACATAACCTTATAACTTATACTATGAGATCAATGGCATATCAACATCTCGTGAATCTTTACTGTTTTATCACCATCGACCAACATTTTATTTTACTATCGTGCTTATTCTCAGCGAAAAGGATTATTATTCTCCTGCCAGAGAACTCGATAGTTTGTTTCCTCAAGCATCTAAAAGAAACTGAGGCATGGTTTGATATAATAATATTCTTATTCAACTTTGCTTTAATTGTTTCAGATACGGAGAGTTCAAGATGAAAGTATTGTGCTTAGGAATATTTGTAGTTGTATGTTGTACATTGAGTACACATGCCATTCCTGTTTCTTTCGATTCGGAAGGGTCCAGGGTTGGAACTGACCTTCTTTCGCAGTCCGAATCGGAGTTTGGAACGAGACTTCGCAGAGCAGAAGATTCTGCCCCTGCAGCTTCAGGAAGTTCTGCTAAGTCTGAAGAACCCTCAACAACCGCCGCTTCTTCTAGTTCCAGCAGCAGCAGTACTGCTAGCCAAACTGCTCAAGACAGACAGGTACGATAGGATCTTGTTCTTTTCCAAGTGTTCTTCATATATGCTAATTTGCTTGTAGTTTCTTATGTCCCAGAGACATTCCTAAAGAAACCGAGAGTAAATAATGTATTTATAACGAGGTGAAAAAGTCCCACTAGATGATTAAGATTACATAAACGAACAAAGAGAGATAGAGATAGAGTTCCCAAGTTCCCAGTTAGGTAGTTTTATGACATTTAAAAACCAGTTGAACAATAAAACTCTCTGTGGCCTTTACCCAAATGAATATATACCGGCTTTTTCTTTAAGACAGAGCGTAGAGTTAGAGTTCACATAACAAACTTAATTATCATGTTTCAACCATAGTCATTAGATGCATCACTGAGACATTCCCACCTTCACTCTCTGTCTCTTGTGAACTTTATTATTAAAGGGCACTCTAGAAACCATTTGGCATTTAAAAAGTAGTGCATTCCTTAAATGTCTCACACATGACAAACGTGTTATGTGTATCATGAAGTATTATTTATTCACAATCATCTAAACAACTTTTGTTTGTTTTCAAACTGCAGCTAAGTTTTAAGTCAAAAGTGACAGCTTAAGAGTACGAGTAGGCTATACATTTCAACCTGTACACAAAGTAAAGGCTCAATAATTACATAAAAGTTCCATTCATTATTTCGCGATTAAGTTTAATGAATGAGCAAGTCTCCTGCTTAGTATCAAATATAATGTATATTGGACAAATGGTCACTTGCTCTACAATGACTGACACACAATTCACGAATTTGTGTGAGCTGTAAGAATAATAATAACAACAACGTATTGATGTGAAGTATTTGTACTTTGCTATTTCATAAGAGCGTATACTCAGTAGAATCATTTTGGCAAGAGGAAAAAATGTTGCATGAAATAATTGCAGGAATCATGAAAGGGAAAAATCTTTACGAATTGTACTTACGTGTGTTCTTGCATGAAATCTTAAATCAAATTATAAGTAAGTTTTTTTCTCTTATGAACAAAAACATTCATGATTCATTCCCCAGTCATTACGACAAACAAACGAAAGAATAACTAACTTTGATAAGTTAGATGGATCATCATAAGTAATTCACCTACTTACAACTTACTATCAAAAATAAGTAAGACTAGTAAAAGAATACATTGTTGGTGTATTTAGGCTGACCAAAAGAGACTAGGAAGCAGCAGAAGTTGCACCTTCTGCAGCTGCTGCATTCTTGCTTACTATTATATCATTGTTTTTGGTTGCTTGAGTCATGCCAAACACCGCAATAATCACTAATTCCTTTTAGTAATTCTATGATCTCGAAAGATGAACAAAGTATAGTTGTTGTACGTGTAATAACGCGTAGATAGGAAATGAATCATTGTAGTGTGCAGAGTGTGTGTAGAAATTAATGTCTCAAGTTTGCTTCTGGTGTAATGGGCAAAGCGTTACACGCAGAGGTGTGAATTAGTTCTTCATTGAAATGGATGTAATGAAAGTGATGTGATGATGATGGTAATTGAATAACCCGTCATTTCTTTGTAGGATGATATTGTAGATGTTCTTCGAGCTTTGAACTTGCCAGAAGATTTTGCTGACGCTTCCTCAACGAAAGGAAGTTCTGGAGAGCAAACTTCGTCTTCCAAGCCAACTGCTCCGTCTCCAGTGGCTTCAGCGTCTTCCGAGTCTACGTTAGCTTCCAGCTCGCCCAGAGTTGCCAGACAGTATTTCATGACAGGAAATGCCATGTTGGACAAGATTATGAACTGTCCTTGCCAAAAAGATCAACTTGAGTCCGTTGGAGTGAAAGGAGTGGAATACTCTAATCAGCCAAACCCAGCCATTTACCGTGACCCACCTTATGGACCTAACGCTCTTGGACCTGGAGATGTCATTGCTACCAATTTGAAGAGCGTGGGAGGAACCACAGGAAATGTTTTCGGACAACTTATTCGGCTCATCTTGGGATTACCTAACTTGGTTTTGTCCCTCCTCAAACCTTTAGTCGTTGGAGCTGCTGATACTTTGGCTCAAACTACAGACGCTGCTGCAGGAGTGACTCAACAAGCTGCTAAGAGCGTCCCAGTTGTAAGTACACATAGACCCTTTCCTTTTTCATTCTTGTTAGCAAGTTGTACATGTAAAGGCTTTGTTACAAGAAATTGACCACACATAGTTGGACATATTTATGAAGGGCCTCATGAAGCTATAAACAATGGATCGTAGCGTGAAATTAACTCGGCCATCGGTGACTCTGCTGAGACAAGTGCCTTGTATTACTTGTTAGAGTTTTGTTGTGCATTAAAACGAGCCACCGCCCTTTCCCAAAGGCGTGTTCAGTTCCTTGAGTGGTCTCATATTATATAAGCCCTTTAATGAGCTTTCTGCAGCAGATACAAATCCATGAATATGAATATGAATAATCGCTCATAAATAACTCTCGATTTCTGCTTTAAAACCTCACAGGCTGTCAGATCAGGTGCCTTAGTTCTGAAGAAATTATTGGAAACAGTCGGAGACGTCACTGGAGGATTACTTCACGTTATGTCCAACTTGGTTGCTTCCTTGGCTGCAGCAAAGACCAGCTTGTCAGGAACTCTTCCATTCGCTTTCGACATCTTAGGAGATGTCAGTGGACGAGTGTCTCAAACAGTAGGCACAGCCGTCGACTGGGTTTCGGGAACCAAAGAAATTTTGGCTTCCGGAGTCGTTCAAGCTGCCAAAACTAAAGGAAACTTGTTTTCTGGCTTGGTGGAAGGTACCAAGGGATTCGGTACTGGTCTCCTCGAAGGAATCAAGTACGGAGTCAACGATGAAACACCACCACCACAAGAACAGGCTTGGAAACGTTAATCTGTCCATATATTTTTTAAATGTATCCAATCCCTTATTGCAAGCCCACCTTTTGCAACTTCACAACCCTATCATGCGAATCATCATCAAAAGTATCACGTCATTATATTCGTCTTGTATAAACTTCATTTATAGCGAGTTCGCTCAATTTTCCTTCGTTGTTAGTCTGTCATTACTAAGCTTAAACTCTGACAACTCTCTACATAATATATATGTATAGGCATTCCACACGAAGAATTGACTGAGTCGTTTGGATCAAATATGTTTTTATTCAATCAAACATGAGACAAATTATTTTCCTATTCACAAGTCTGGAATTTTATTAGATAGGATTATATACTACAAGCAGAAAGAACTTATTTTTAGATTAGTTACAAGACCCAATAATATGTGTATATGTGACCGATGGCGCTTAATTGCTATCCTTCTCAAAGTAATTTTAAGTGTTTTGCTAGTTCTAATTTAGGTTTTAGCTTTCCTTTTGTGTATTATTGTTTGAGAGTTCCATGCAAAGCCACATAATATTTTTCCTCGAGAAGAGTATTAGTACCTGGATGGACCTGAATGAAAAACTCAATCAAGGAAAAAGGAATGGAAGAAGATGAGACAAAAAACAGATTGCGATACATACATATATATATACACAGCTCGTTCCCAAACCCAGCCAACATCCGGATGAACAAAGATTTATAAAACGAGTGGAAGATATTTTTACACTACAAGAAGCGTTGTTTTCAGTTCACCTGTCAATAAATTCTGTTGCAGTGAAGTTACTACTAAACTGTATTGTTGTACTATTATAAGATGTGATAAACCAATTCATATGTGTGTATAGAGATTGACGTTATACTTAAGTACTTACAAGTTACAACTGAAGGAACATTTTATAAGCCACCTCAGCCTCATATCGGATTCACACATATCAAAATATCATCATCATCGAATCGATTGTAACATCCAAATTTAATTAATGGTGGTGGACGGTTAATTTTAACGCGTCGTGTATTACTTAGTATGTATTACTTAATCTTTAAGAACTACGAACGACAGTTTATTTTTGTATATCAAGGTGTGCAATAACATTAAGAATTTTCCTTGACAAATAACAACTCATTCTGTCATCAGTTTTATTCTCTCTCGTGTTGCATATACGAAAAAAGCTTTTCCACACTCTCATGCATCTGTGCTCCCAAATTTTTATCTTAAATGCATGTCAACTTATTTTAAGATTTTTGTTGTTCTCTTATCGTCTCGTGTGTAGATCTTGACTACGTGGCCACACAGAACCCAAAACACCCAAACTACTTAAGCAAAGTTTTATCTTAGCACGAGATAAATCAACACGGAATTCACACCACCACTTTCTCCAGAATCAGAAATTATTATCACAACTCATTCAAACTACCTATGATGTTATGTAATTGCTGATTTTAACTCACAACCAAAGCTGCATGTGCACAAGATGAACAATGCACCTGAAAATGATGAATGAGAGGTAAACTTATTGCTATCTGCTACAAACTCCCTTAGGATCATCTCCTGAGCTCGTGTAAATTTAAATGTATGCATGCAATTTCAGTTGATTGTAACAATCATTCACTGCATCTTTTCCGCATTATAGTGATGCTGGTGATGTGATATATCAGCATAAGCGGCGAAGTAAGTGGCAATATATAAGTATGGTACTCGAGGAGGTGGTGCCATTCTCTTTCATTTAATTTTATTCGAAGTTTGTAGACCAAGACAGACAAGATTTATGATGCATTTTATACATTTTGATGGGAGAGTAGTTTGCCCTGACATAAAAGAAGCTACATCTTCGACTGTTAGAATAACTATTTGGAGCAAATGAAAGATATCTATCCAAGGAGTTAATAGAATGTATTGTCCTCAAATAAGCTTGTCTGACAACTATTTAATTAACGTTATTGCATCTCTGTCTTTATCAAAACTATTGTGTTCGAGTAATTAAAATGTTTAATCTTGTGTGCAAGTGTGTCTGTGTGTAAACTTGCCAATTTGGACAATCACAGGAGCAGCGATGACTTCAGAAAGGTACATGAGATTAATGTGTCACTATCGTCAATACTTTTGCACGCTCCTTCACAGTTCAACAGTTTATAGTAAAGATTAAAAGTATTTGGCTAACAAGAAGTGAGTTAGCGTCAGGCAGCAGCATCCTCGTTGTGGATTCTTAAAATCCATTGTGTAATAATCGCAGAGAATCTAATGAATAAACCACTTAAAGCTCAGTGAGAGAGAGAGAGATGCGATTCTGAGGCAATTCGTGTGTAGGTAGTGGTATCAATAAAATTGCATTAGCACAAAGGGAATAATGTGTGTGTATGCAGATTCTTGAGGTATGAAATGAAACTAGAATTATATTCTTCAAGTTGATCCACATCTCTCTATGCCTGATCTTAGGAGAATATATTTGGAGTTTTATGTAATGTTTAAATGCTGATCGTTTGCATGAGAGTCTGCTACAGCGTTTACATATATGCAATCCGTTTCAACGGATGAAGGGAAATGGAAAGCTAAAGCTGACCAGGAAGCGTTGCCAACACATTATACAAATACACACAACGAAGATAAGAGATCAAAAGAATTGCTGCTGCTGCTGTTGTTGATGTTGCATGCCTACAATAAACTCCTTCTTGCTTAGTCCACCTTTTTCTTTAATGGTTTTTAATTTTACACTACTAAACTAACGAAAGCTGCTGAACCCAAGGAGGTCCCTGTTCAAACAAGATCATTAACTAGATCTCTGTTTTTTCTTGTACGCACTCAGGAATTGCATTACTACTTAAAGTAGTAATTAGAAAAAATCATTTACGCATGTATGAAAATACACCTTTGGTAATGGAATATATAAAGAATACTTAATTTGTTCACAAATGCACCAGACATGTATATACTTTTAATTAGCTTGGGTATTTTTCATGCATGTCCGCATTCTCCATTGCGTCAGGAAAGCTATACAGAGGTTTCTGTTTCATACAAAGATGATGTCTGCAAAGTATGTGTATAATTTTGTGTGTATTCTTCTGCATATGTGTCTCAGGCCTCACATATTTGAACCTTCATGGAAATTATAAGGAGCGTTATGGAATTCTGTATGCAAGTAAATTTTTAAATGCTACACACACAAAGTTTGAAAATAAGTTTCATCTTTATTCATTATCAACAATCCTTAAAAAATTACAGTCACTGCAATTAACAAAACAACAGGTGCTTATAAAATTTGTCTCAGATGATTTACATATGAATACTCAACTCGCCACATGATAATCATTGCTAACACAATATGTATAGTCATACACATGATAATTATTATTATATTCTTGGCGATTAGGCACTTGCACGATTCCTCCAAAGAAGCACTCTCTGTAAATCTTATCTTTAAGTATTTTTAGCTTACACAGTAAACACTATTCAACGAGTTTGTAGCACCTCACACATACACATTAATATGACGAAGTGATGTGCTTTGCATTGCTCTGCGTACCCCAACTTATTAAATCTAAAACAACAACAATATTTATACTAATTAATACTAAGGTATATTACATAACTGGACCACATACACCCCCAGACAAAAGCTGCATATACACATTCTCAACTCGTCCCCTCGTACTCACAACCCTTTTCGTTCATTTTGCATATATTTCGAATCACGAAATAATGCTCAATTTTCTACAGTCTTAGACGCAACTTATGAAAGAACTCATATATAAATGTACAGCTCTCTCTTTCTAAATCTTTCAAACAAAGGAATCACCTCATCCCCATTAAGTACTGACCTTCCTTATTGCATTCGAATGGTCTCAATTTATTCAATGTAGTTTCTAGCTCGAGAAACGGACTCTACACTATATACTGTAAAGTGGAAATTCACCTATTCGGAATCCTAAAATACTGCCACTCAGTTCCAGATTCATTCTTCACACACTACATAAAATTACTACTAAAATTGTCTTTCATTCATATAATTTTAAAATCTCAAAATCTCCACCACCAATAATGACGCATTCAAACACACGAACACAGTTACAAACACACACACACTCTCATAGTCTGAGAGATTTTCTAATACTAATCGACGACATTTAACAATACATACGTAATAAAGATATATTGATCCCAAAGTCCCAACATTTATATCTTAACTCCGCCCTTAAGTAATAAATAATAATCCCCCGTGTAACTAACAATAAAAGTGTTGATGATCATTTTTCAGATCCGTAATAAATATTACAACAAGGTATTTATAGTAGCACACTTTTTGGAATAAATGGCACCCTTTGACAGGAATGGAGAGAAGGAAATAGAATATTCACAGGAATTATATTTTGGTACTAATGCAAAACACTTATCATCTACTTCATTTTGTGTAAGACTACGTACTCATAATTTATACGTGAGTTGAGCTCAATTGGTATCATCATGGTTTGTAAAGTGTTTTTGATGCCTAATGATTTGTGATGAAAGAGAATACAATACATTGAAAATAGGAATAACTTGAGATTTGAATTCGCATTCTCCTATATGTATAGTTCAAAGTTCAATTACTATTAAAAAGCTAAGTGTACACCTCTCGTTATACTTTGGAATCCCTCGAAATCTCCTTTTAAGATGAATTCCACTTCAAAACAACGGCAACAACAACAACAATGTGTAAGAAACTTTAAATCTTGGATTTGAGTAGAGTTTTGACAGTCTTAAAAATTGTGTGCAGGAATCTTTTTTCAGTTAACATACGAAATCGCGTAAGACAATACTTTTACGTAGCTTGTATAAATCACTGCACACACTAATAGTTTATCAAGAATTTGCGTATATTGTAGACTTCATTGACACTCTCGTTATATTTTATTTACTCTAATCGCTTCATTTAAACTTATCTTGACGTTATTGCTGCAATCATTTTGCGTAACATTGGCTCAGGTTGGCATTCTCTCGGGTCGCATTCCATCATTCCAGTGGCACCGCATCTGTGAAAAATACAATGAGAGTTCAGTTAGAGCTCGCGTTTTTGTATGTTTCTTTGAAAATGCTTTTATTATATGCGTGACACTATGCTTACCTGCACTCAAGACATGGGCCGGAAGTTGAAGTAATGACTTGACCACTCTCGTAATACTCCCCTTGGATTTCACACCCAGGTCCTGTAGGCATAGGTGGAGGATTGGGAGGTCCCAGGTTCTGGCCTGAGGCAACTCCATGCAAAATCTGGTTGTGATAGTATGAAGGAGGGAACAATGGAGGTTCTTGTGTAGTAACATTTCCATTTCCAACAGGACATTCATATCTTGGACAACAGAATCCTGGAATTGGTTCCTCGTAGCACCCTGGAATTGGAGGGGGACAACTCTGCTGAAGACAAATGATATCTCCTCTAAAGCAGAAACAGAAGTCGCAAGGATCATCTCGAGGAATTTGTTGGGCGGACATGTAAACTCTGCCGTCGAATAAACAAGCTCCAGTAGACATAACCGAGGAAGGTGTGGAAGTTGGATAAGGCCAAGGTACTGATGAAGGAGTTACTGTGGTTGTAGTTGTTACTGGGTAGTAACTTCCTTGAGAAATATCAGATGAGCCATCTTCTCCAGTGATATTGTGTGTGTCTTCTCCAAAAGGATTGCTCAGGATTTCTTGAGGGAATAAGGAACTAGTATTTTCTGCTGAATCAATTGGAGCTCCTTCTAATCCTCCAATGCCTCCGGTTTCCATTAGGGGCTCATCAGTTACTGGTTTCAAAGTGGTTGATTCGATTAAAGATATCAAAGTCGAGGTGGAGATTGGAGAAACTGGAGAGACTTCTTCATTCACAGGTTCACTTTCGTTGTGTGTAGTTGAATCATGAGAGACTTCAGGGTGATGTCCTTCATCTCCTCCTTCAGACGAAGAGGACTCCGAGGAACTGGTGGCAGAGGAAGTTTCCGGTTCACTTGTGCTGGAAGATAACGATGACTCACTGGAGTTGGCAGAAGACTGGGAAGAAGTCTCAGTTGTAGCGAAAGTTGAGTCGGGAGTGACAGTAACGATAGTCTCATCTTTTTCTCCAGGACCAGGAGTGACAGTGACAGGCATGTTATCAGTTTCACCTAAAAGTATAATACAAATAAAGAACAAAATGAGTTATACTGTTCATCTATCTATTTATGTCTTCATCACCACTGATGTTACAAACTTACCACAGTCATACTCTGGACAACAGACTCCCGACTTGTAAATAGGTTTACAATCCCCAGGGGAGTCAGAATTTGGTGGAGGTGGACAGTGGACCAATAGACAGTGAACGATGCTGTTTTGACAAGCGCATACCAAATGACAAGGAGTTGTTGGTGGAATACTTGATCCGTTTTGGTAAGTTTTTCCTTCGACGAAGCAACTTCCTTCTCCTGGAACTCGAGAGCTGTCATCTTCATTGTCTGAGACTCCGGAGGTAGTCGTATCGACAGAACTGTCGGATAGTTTTTCATTCGGAACAACAGTTGTGACATCCGATTCGCTAGAGTCTTGAAGAGGTCTACTTGTAGTGTTGGCATCGCTGTCTACAGTGGAAACTGACGACATGTCAGACGAGTCCTTCATTGGAAGTTGAGTTGTTGCTGGTCTGTCGGATGATGATTCAGATTCAGAAACCGCTTCAGATGCTTGGTTGTTAGAATCTTGGCTTGGAATTATGGATGGGGAAGTTGTGACGTCACTGGATATGCCAGAAGTAGAAGAATCGCCTGCAGCAGCTGCAGATGATTCAGTGGGGACATTTTGTTGTTCGCCTTCGCCAGATCCAACTTTGGGTGCCATTGTAGATCCAGAGGTCAAGCTACTGATTGGAGTGTCATCACTAGGCTTGCCTTCACCAGGAACGATATCCTCTCCGTCGTGTTGAGGAGATCCGGTTACTCCTGGTAGCTTATCCATTGTTGTATTTTCAGTTACATGTTGTACAGACTCAGGTTGTGAGGATTGGTCATCGCTGTGTACACTATCGGAGGATTCCCCTTCAGATACTGGAGACTGTGTAGTGGCATCACCTTGAGAGACTGGAGATTGTGTGGTGGCGTCTAGTCCAGCTAATGACTGACTTGAGTCTGAGACTATTTTGATTCCTCCAGATGCAGGGGATTGTGTAGAATCTCCAGAGACTGGTGACTGAGTGGAATCTCCAGATACAGAGGATTGCGTAGAATCTCCCGAGACTGGGGACTGAGTGGAATCTCCAGAGACCGAAGGTTCATCTCCAAAGACTGGGGACTGAGTGGAATCTCCAGAGACCGAAGGTTCATCTCCAAAGACTGGTGCCTGAGTTGAATCCTTTTCATTATCTTGTGATTGAACTGGAGCTACAATAGGCGAAACTGTTGTTTGTTCCTCTGGGGTGGAAGTGGCTTTAGCATCATCGGCTGAAACTGCTGAGACATCATCTCCTGACACTGGAGTGGTGGTAACAACTGAGGCATCATCATTATTGGCATCACCGTTTGAACCTGAGGAACTTGAGCTGTCCAGGGTAGATTCAGTCGTCGCAACTGGAGAGGTTGATGAATGAGCTTCAGATGCTGCGGAAATTGTAGTTGACTCCACTGAATTGCTTCCAGACTCTGAGTCTGACTGCTCAGAGGAGAGAGTGGAGTCGAGGGACGAAGGAGCAGAAGTGGAAGATGATGAGTCCTCCTTTGTGGCATCACCTGATTCAGGAACTGAGGAATCTGAGGATGAGGTCGACTCTGAAGAGGGAACAGATGTAGTTTCAGAGGAAGCAGAGGACGAGGAATCGTCGGATGAGTCTGGAACTCCTGAACTTTCATCGGAAACTTTCTGATCAGTAGTGTCTTGTTTGGTAGGGCTGTCGGTAGCTGAAGAAGATTGGTCTGCAGTACTAACTGTTGTAATCCCTGAAGATTCATCATCACTGGACGAACCTGAGGATCCTTGATCAGTACTCGGAAAGGTCGTTGCGGGATGATCATGTCCAACTTCATGAGGTTGACTTCCATCAGAACTACTCACTTCACTTCCATTTTCTTGTGGGGAAAGAGTAGTGACATCTACGGCACCAGATAGAGCAGCTTCATCTTTTTGAGACTCGTTGTCTTGAGTAGCTTCGTCAGCTCCTTGAGAAACTGATGGAGCGTTAGTGGTAACTCCTTCGGAATCCTTCTTATCATCATCATCAGTAGATCCTGCAGTGGCGGATGGGACCTTAGAATCTAAGTTGTCACTTGGAGATAATGTTGTTTGGTCTTGGCCAATCACAGCGTTAGAAGCTTCTCCGTCGGAAGTTGGCAGTTGTGGTGTTGAAGTAGACTCAGCTCCTGAAACAAGGGAAGTTGTTTGACCTTCAATACCATCGTTGCTAACTTCCTTCAGGTCATCAGATGAAGATACAGAGGCAGTTGTGGTTTGGCTTTGATCATTATTCTGCCCATCGATTTCATTAGTAGAAGAAGTCTTTGAGGGTAAAGTTGTGGATTCTCCAGTTCCAGATTCGTTATCATTGCCAGCAGTAGAATCATCTGATTGCGCACCACCACCAATGTCCTCTGGGATAGCAGAAGATGATTTGTCATCTGAACTAATTGTTGGAAGAGTTGTGGCATCTTGAGAATCCCCAATACTTCCGGAATCTTGAGATGCACCAGGTCCACTAGTCACTGCGCCACTTGAAGTCTCATCCTGTCCATCGGAACTCAAAGGAGAGTTTGTAGTTACTGAAATTTCGTTATCTGCATCATCAGCGTGGGAAGGAATGCCAGATGACTCGGTTCCTGGAATCTCGGGTTCTTTGGAAACAGCAGATGGATCAGCAGGAGAAGCGGGTGAAGAGATTGAAGATGTGGTTGTAACCTCTGCTGTAGCATCATCGGATTGAGCTGGAGGACTGTCAGTTGATTGTTCGCCAGTTTGAGTTTCCTTCAAATCACTTTCATTTCCAATAGGACCAGATTGAAGAGGGCGAGTGGTTGTGGCTCCATCGCTCTCACCTTCAGTGCTTGAAGCTGGAGAAAGTGTGACTGGAACGTTTTCATCGAGTAAAATTCCTTGAGCTTTGTGAGGCACGTTATCATCCACTGAACTGGTTGTTGTTGCACTTTCCTCTGGGGCACCTTCAGAAACTTTCTCATCTCCATTGTTATCAAGAGATGATGCGGAGGTACCAGGTACTGGAATTTCAGTTACAGATGGAGCATCATTATTGGTTTCAGCAGCATCGCCCGAGGAAACAGGAGAGGTAGTCGTGACCTTGTCGTCGCTATCCACAGGAGCTGAAGGAATGGAAGCCTGTTCAGTTGCAGTTGGAGTATCATCGCCTGCTTCACTATTATCTTGTGAACCTCCAGAACCTCCAGAAACTGGAGCCTCAGTAGTAGCAGCAGAGGTGTCAGGTGTGTTAGAACCAGAAGTTTCGGTTCCAGAAGGATCGTCGGAATGAGTAGGCTCAGTTACTGAGGAACTATCACTGCTGTCAACAGTGCTACTACTCTTCTGAGCATCTTCGTCAGTTGTCCTGATTGTAGTGATTTCTGGTACTTGGTCAGAAAATGTTCCACTTTCAACAGGTTTATTATCAGATATACCAGGTTCTTCTCCAGAAACGTCAATCACAGCAGATGCCATGTCATCAGATCCAGGTTTCTGTGTTCCTGCCTCACCAACACTTCCTACTGATGGAATTGTTGCACTTTCACTTCCAGTAGAAGTCGTAGATGATTCCAATTTGTCATCAGCAGCAGAAGGCTCATCTGAACTCACGGGAGTGACTTCTTTTTGAACTTCATTTACTGTTCCAGGTGGAAGAGTGGTTACTCCAGATTCAACCTCTGTTTCAGAGACTTGTCCAGAAAGGGACTGAGGTGTAGTCTGATCGATGGCTGAACTGTTGACAGGAGCTGCGGAAGTACTTGATCCAGAAGGCTGGGCATCGTCTCCCAATTGAGACGCTTGTGAGTCTTTGCTATCAGCTGGACTTTGTTCGATTTCATTTTCACTTTCAGATCCTTCAGGTAGTACAGATGGAGTCTTTTCTGTGGATGTACTGGAATGTGACAAAGATTCCGCTGGTCCTGGAGTGCTGCTTACCGTCTCCATTCCCATAACGATTCCTTCGTGATCGTGTGGTTTGGCTGTAGCAGATTCCTCGGCGGAGTCATCGTGTGTAGGCAATTCATCTCCAGAGGGTTTCACAGTTGAACCTGATTCGTCTGCAGAGTCTCCTCCTGTGCTTGAAGATTGAGAAACTGGAATTTTAGTATCTGGTTTTATTGTTGTGACTTCTGATTCTCCTCCAGTAGAAGGATTGTCTGCAACTTGGTTCGATTCACTTGCTCCTCCTGTCTGCTCTCCAGTTTCTTCAGATGTTCCAGAGCTAACAGGACTGTCACTACTTCCTGGACTGAGGGTGGTTTGTGCTCGATCATCAGCTTGAGATTCAACCTCTTGCTCTTGTGACCCAATAACACTCTTCATCGTAGTAGTAAAGAATTCATTAACTATGTTTGTGAGTTTATTAAGTAGTCCTGCAGTCTCAGTACTGGTTTCCTTATCCTGTCCTGATTCATCGACATTTGAAGCAGCAGTTACGCTATCATCAGCTTGTGAGGATTCGGTAGCAGATGAATCAGTAGAAACTTCGTTGGATGGTTCGGTTTGGGAAGAAATGTCACTTAAATCAGCTGGTTTGTCATTATTCACAGACTGTACGTCACTTGGATCTTCTGGAGATCTCTCTGTTGAGGATGCCTCAGCGGCAGAGCTTCCTTCCGTTGAGACGACTCCGCTTTGTTCAGTCGATTGAGAATCATTTGCTTCTTCTGGATTGGCAGAACTTTCAGAGGACTTTTCCGTGGATGTTGGTACGACATTTTCATCGACGCTTCCAGATATCTTTTCCGTGGAAGATTCAGGTTGAGCCGATAAAGAACTGTCTGTGGATGATGAGTCTGTTCCATCATCGCCAACTACTTTTCCAGGAGGAATGTCAGTAGAAGATTCTGCTGGAGCGTCGTTAATTGATTCGTCAGTTCCTTTCACAGTGGTCGATTCCTGATCAGATTGAGATGGGACTGAAGTTTCAGTTGATTGATTGTTGATTGCGTTTTCATCAGATAAATTTGCCGTGTCAGTTGATGGTTTCAAAGTAGTTTGAGCTGCATCGTCAGTATTATTATTGAAAGATGGTTCAGTTGGTTTTTCAACTTCCTTATTGTCTTTTGTATGTTCATCAGGAATTCCATCAGCAATTGAACTGCTGTCGGTTACAGATGATTCTGAGGGGGATCCACTGGAAGTTTCTGAAAGCTGAACTCCGGAAGACAACGGAATTTCAGTTGAACTCTCTCCGACAACTGGCTTATCAGTGGAGCTAACTTCGGCTGTATCATCAGAAGCAGGTTTATCAGTAGAACTGTCTTCAACTGTGATCACTGACACGGGCTTTTCAGTTGGGGTGATCTCAGATTCATCATCTGCAACGGTCTTTTTGGTAGTAGTATCTTCAGCTGTGGAAGACTCGACTGGCTTGTCAGTAACTTCAGCTGTGGCTCCTTCCGCAGGTCTCTTGTCAGTTTCGTTTTGATCAGAACTATCAGCCAACGAACCAGAGAGTTTCTCAGTTCCCGTATCTTCATCAGATTGGCCGTTGTTCACATTTGGTCTCAGAGTTGTTAGAGAAGAAGCCTCATCATCAGTTCCTGAGCCAGTTACACTTTCAGTTGAAGTCTCTTGAGGAATCACAAATGGCTTGGAGGTTTCACTTTCAACAGGTTGAGCTCCAGGGAGGGATCCAGATTCAGTACTACTCTCTTGAGTTGCAGAAGAAGAAGATGAGCCTTCAGTAGAGGATGGAACTTGGGCTTCTGAAGAAGTCACTCCATCAGAGAGTTTATCAGCAGACTCATCCTTATTGCTTCCATCATCAAGTGACTGTGCCGAAGTTGTAATTTCAGGGTCCACAATTGTATTTTCAGTTGAAACTTCATACAATTTTTCAGTTGGCAATTCTACAGACCCACTAGATTCCGTGACATCTGGGATTCTTTCTGAGGCGGCATTATTACTTTCTCCCTCTGCTCCACTGCCGCTTGAGTCAACATTATGTTGTCCTCCTTCGTGAGCATTTCCACTTTCTCCGGCAGAAGTTTTGTCATCATTAGCAGCTTTAGAGGATTGTGTGGTCACTGCATCTTGAGTTTCAGGGTCACTGGAAGTTGTCACAGCAGGTTGATCAAGGAGAGAGTTCTCGGTAGATTCTTCTGGGGCAAGTTGAGTATTCTTGATTCCTTCAACAATTGGCCGATCAGACTCTCCAGTTCCGACTTTGTCTTCTCCCATGGACTCCAAAGGAGAGAGGGACAATGGTTTCTCCTGCTGCAAATTGTGGATTTCCATTTCACTTGAGTTTCCAGATGCTTCTCCTACAAGAATATCAGTTCCTTCTAATGGAGACTTGGATGTTGACGATGTTGATTGGACGGCTCCTCCCTCAGTAGTAGACACAGTTTCATCTCCTTGTGTTTCACTTGGAGGAATTGTAGATTGTCCAGAGCCTTCAGAAACATTAGAAATTGAGGGGGATTCAGTGTTTGTGTTATCATCGATACTATCAGAGGAAGGAATGTCTTGGGGATCAATCACTTCGGCGACTGCTGGGGGCAAGATGGTTGTCATGTAGTCATCACTGAGGATTTGCTTGTCGGATTCTAAAATTTATACCCTTGCTTAGTACATGAGTAACTTGTATTTCTAACTAGTATGTTGTTTAAATGCTTGTCTTTTTTACCACAAGTGTATTTCTCAGGACAACAAAGACCAGGGCCAGGTGGAATAGCAGTGCAATTAGCTCCCTCATTTTCCAGTGGAGTTCCACATTCTTGAACGGCACAAACAATCTACGCAAATTTAGAAATTAGGAATTACCACCGAGGTTAATTAGAAACAAGGTCTCCGTGAATCCTGTGTGATGAGATGAAAGATAAGTAATAATAATAGGAAATTTACCTCTCCTCGCATACAATAACAATGTTCACAAGGGGAAGGATCAGGTCCAGCTCCTGGAATTTGAGACCCATCAGCATAAGTCTTTCCTCCCATGGTACAACTTCCTGAAAGTGGAGCCGGAGAGAAGATGGAACTAAGTGTCGTGGTAATGAGGCCGGCAACAGTTGACTGGTCAGTAATTTGGGGAGGATAATCGCACTGATATCTGACGGGACAGCAAACTCCTGGTTGGAAAACAGGATCACATCCTTCGACATGCAGAATGCATTCTTGCATAACACAAGCGGTTTTATTTCGAATGCAGTAACAAAGCTCGCATGGTTTGGACGGGTCTCCGATAATTTGAGCTCCATCAGAATAAAATTTCCCGTCAATTTCACAGCCACGTTCATAAGGAGCCAACTCCGTGGATTGTTCCGTTACTGAAGCCAGACTAGTAGTGGTCGACATTGTCGTGGATGTGAGTTGACTTGGTGTGACCAGTGATACAGGCACTGCAAATTTCATGGAACAAATCGTTACATAATTTGTCACATCTTCAAAGTTGTTCTCATGTTGTGAATATGCTCTATCTTCTTTATGGGATAAAAAGCAACCGGAAAGAAACACAGACAAACTCGTCTAGTTGTCTCAACAGTTCCGGGATTTTTTCATCTTTCATGTTTAACGTTTAAATTGGAACGAATAACGATCAGGTGTGAATGATGTACATTTAAAAACGGGATCAAAACTGTAGCTCATCTTTAATTTGAAGCAGTTGCATAAGAACGCGCGAGTTCATCATCTCAAGTTCAATTGTAGATTTCTTATCTGGCGTTCCTCATAAAGTTCGTTTCTCGTGGAGGAAGTGATTACGGAAACGTTAATTTATTTTGATAGTTCATGGACTCTGGTAGAGAATTAACGAGAAGAGGAATGAGTTTAAATTTTACATGCCCTTTAACTCAATCAGTGTAAGACTTAAAGAGCCAAGTGATTCTGTATAGATTAATGATCTCTCTCTATGAGAAAATATGATCCCACACCCTCTGATGAACGTCTCTCTCTCTCTCTCTATAAATAACGCTTGAATTTCAAAGTGTAACCAAAAAGCTACAAGTTCAATACAAATAAAATAGTCGTAAAAGAATCCGTTATCGGTTGTGTGTGCATGTATTTCGACTGAGTGAGCCACAAATGCGAGCAAACCATGGCTAATTTCAAGTTAGAAACGGTTTGCTCGAATAGCTAAGTAATTGCTGCCCGGAGGTGTAAATCAAATTTTGGGACAATTGTCTGTTTTCATGTGGTGGATTGGAAGGGATGAATGAAGTTCATTAAGGGAACATAAGATTCATACCTTGCGGACAACTAATGACTGGACAACACTGATCAGGTTTCTTCTCGACGGTGCAGTCCTGACCGATAGGCTTTGTGAATGGACAAACCCTGAGGTAGCACATTAGCATGGAGTTGTGGCACGTACAATTCAGACATGGTTCATTAGTTAGAATTCTATCTCCTTCTCCGTAATGATTAAACATGTAATAGCATCCTCCTGCAAATAACAACCATATCATGAGCATCGCTATATATATGCATACATTCTCACTATTTGCAGAAATTCTCGGCTGGTTAAACTTTAAACTTGTCAAGAGATTTTTTTGCAGAATCTCCGCATCTATTTCGATCGAAATCGGACTTAATTCCTGAGGAGGCTGATGAACCAAGAACAAGAAGGTCGAGGACTTTGATTTTAAGACTTACCATCTACTTCGTCGCCTTCCACGGCCGGAGCTGCAACGCAAAAAAGAAGTAAATGAGTGATTGATTGATATCTTTGAGAGAGGTGAGAGGTGGCTGCGAAGATTGGAAACAAAGCGAAGCGTATCACGAATCATAAGCGATCGCAATCTTTTATATTTTTACAAAGATGAATGAAAGCATGATCTTGATGATAATTATGATTTAGACAATACGTGTGAGATGTTATGCAATATTGAACTTGAGAACAAAAAAAGTAACGGGAGAGAGAGAAATTTTGGAAGGAAGCAGAGTAGTAGGCTGGCTAGCAGAGGTTTAATGAGGATGAGAGGAATTCAGCTTGAAGCTATTCATTAGGAAAACAGGAAGGAAGAAGAAGAAGAAGGGAAGCGTTCTTTTGAAATACGGGGATTCAATGGCCGAGACGTTTCCTCATCTTCAGAGATAGATAGACACCCTCATCATCACCACTAAGAATGTCCGACAACAACGGTCAGCTACCCATAAGAAGAAAACAGAAGCCAAAATATCAGCTGAGAAAGATCGTCGAGAAGGAATGAAATTCTTCTTCTTCTAAGCAATCCCATTAGTTCAGCTAAAAGAACACATGCACACTATACACATATAGCAAAGCAAGGACCTTAAACAAAAGCATCAACCTCGATGTGTCTTCAAATTATGTTTCCTTCCTTCCACAATAATAACATATTATGTAATACTAATCCCTTCGAAAGATATCCGTCGACGGGTTCTTCTCTCATTATGACTTTTTAAGTGCGAATCACATTCCTGCTATCCGCACAGCCCCTAAATCATCATCATCACCAAGATCCATCCATCATTAGCTCAGAACAAGAAATCTTAATTCCTCCGTACAACATAATCTCACATTCCACTCACGGATGATCCGATCAAACTTCTATCAAACTTCTTCAAACTGCATTCATCATCTTCGCGCAGGGTGTCCACTAATTGGTACACAACACTCGACCATTTCCAACACTGCCAAATAATGCAATTGGATGCAATTCTTTTCATTCTAATCTCGTGAATGTTATTTATTTATTTATTATGCAACCCTCCGCCGGACACTTTTTTATCAATCTCTTCTGCTTAAATAGCCTTTGTTGGTTTCATATTGAGGTGCATGTGAAATCTTTTTATCTCATGACTTTCTTCCGAAAATGAAACTCATCACCACCTTAGCGAATTTGTATGAAATACGAATACGACGGTTGGATAGCAGATGATGAGTGACCAGTCACGGAGAGCATTTTAACGGTGCCCTCATTACTCTGAGGAATCCTAACTGTCAACCTGCTACCCTCATCATCTGACACTCTAATAAATTATTATTTATTTACTTCCATTTCCTATTTACAAATTGCCTTATTCTCTCCACTTAACTCCGTTATAATAGAATTGCACATAATGTGCATGTCATAATATAATCAATGTTGGTTTATTACTCGCGTAACTAAACTTGCATGAATTCCACTTATCATACATACACTCGGCTGCTTATGAAATATAAATGCATGTGTGTGGAATCTCGTTTAAAACTTTGCATTGCTCATATATACAGTCGTCTCCTGCTCTGTACTATTGACCCAGGTCATTCTCAAGTGACAATTACCTTCCATTTAAACACAGTTATTTCTGAGTGTGTGAAAAAACTAATTGAACATTATTCTAATTCATCTGCAGTATTGCATGTGTAGAATATAAAAATGGTAATTGCGAGTTGCAAAAGTGCATCATCGCTGTACAGAGAGCGAGCTAGAAACAATGCAAAAGTGCAGATGAGAACAAAGGACGAATAATGTGAGGCAGTGTGAGCGAGCGGAAACAAACCTCATTTCCTGTGGCACTCTCGACTGGAAATTCTTCTACTACAACAAACATTAATACAAATAAGAAATGTATGTTCTTTAGTTCTTACAGGAAGATGATCTGAGGAGGATGAGGTAATAATATAATAATAAATGCTATTAATACAATTGCCCATAGTAGCATCACATGTTTTGTGTGTGTCTTCTGAAGATAGTCACGGTCTTATACATCTCTCCTATCCCTATGCACGATGCTCTTTCCTTAAATCATCTCTTTGTCTCTCAGCCAAGATATATCTCATCGTCAGGCTTGGCATTATAAATCTGTTCTCTTCTCAGAACATTTGGTGCGATTACACAAATCGCGCAGAAAGTAAATGCAAACAAAATAAAAGGAAGACGCGGCGATGATGTTAAGTAATCAGGAGTTGAATTCGACCTTGAGTTTATTTAGAAAATGAAGGTACCCAAAGTCAAGTTGAAGTTTAAACTGGGGAAAGATGAATAGTTGAGATAAATGAACTAAACTTTAGACTAATTGAAAATCTCGACTGTCTCACATTATGTAATACATCTAGATACACTCACACACACAGTCACAAACGGATGTGCAACTCCAATGCGCGCAGAAATAATTACGGACCATTCTTTCAATTTTATAATAGACGCAGAAGATAAACTACTTGGAGCTCCTTCCTTTTTATACGAGCAATCATACACAACATTCCTCCAACATTGGTGGCTAAAATGAGTCAGTAAATTGTGTGTACCATCTTTCTTATTTGCATTTAATTCAACCTCACCATATAACGTGTATTGTATTATGCAAACAGATTTGTATTCAATAAATTGTCCTCATCATCATCCCTACGAACAAATTGTAGTCATTAAAACGCACACACACACACACAGCGTATATATACTTAAATGAACATCTTCACAAGTAATCATGAAAAAGGAAAACCTTGATGAGGTAAATACACCAAGAAAAACAATACTAACTACACAAAATGTACAAAAGTAAAATGTTTGATTCTACAAACAGAAAAGACAGAGAAACAGAGACTTCGCGGAAATGAGAGTACACTAAACTCTCTTTTAATGAAATGACTACAACAATGACGGGGATAGATTACAACAAAGACTTTTCAACAACAAACACCGTAATTACTAAAAAATTGTCTTTCATGAAATCTCTCAAAAGTCCTCTTGGCTCCAGAAGAGCGGTGACTATGTCTACGCGATTACTCCATTAAAGACATCGCAGAGAATCTAACGTTTCATGTAACCTTGTCTTGTGCAAAGATCTTTATATGGAAAAAATTAAATGTGTATGTAAATATGTAAAATGCTCAACTGTCCACATTAGTTTAAAATGTTTCAGTACCGTGCATTGAAAATAAAAAACTCCGTATTTGGCAAAATACCTCCGTGGGATTTACTTACATCTTGTTTAGTTGATTACTTACACGTAGTTGCACACACATTAGACATTGCATGATGACCATTACGTAGATTACACAATGTAATCGTAATGTTTTAGGAGTCATTATGAACTCCTTTCACATGAAAACAACACATAGAATCCTGACCCTGTAATTAGAGCATAATATTTCAAGGAAGCCTACTAGTACTACCTCTGTGTATGTGTGTGTATGTATAAAATTTGAAACTGTGTATCTACTTATATTCACTCTCTCTACAACTCCCCCTGACTGAGTGCCAATCCTTCCTGGTGCAGAACCAAAAATTCGTAAAAAACGAACTTGTCCAGCGGCAAGGCCATTTGCGTTGCGAGAATGCGATTCACCTGACCATCTTCATCTACATCATTCACCTCTATACTCCCATTATTTATTATTGCACACACATCTTGATGGATATAATATTATATTGCGCTTTACTCAGTCAAGTCAACGAACTTGACTCTATATACATCATCGAATGTGATGCACAAAGAACAAATACTTTTACACACAAGAGATCAATCAGCCCCAAAAACACGGAACAACCACGAAATCTCATGTTTACCAGATAATAAATTAGCATAAGATTAGGTGCTTAGTGTGCGAGCTACATATTTTCTCGTTGCTCCCACATTACTCTCTCGTGAACTACCACTTTTTGTCAGTGTTGGTGTAATTGTTGCCAAAGATCTGTGTATGTGATGGTCATCATTTATGTAATAAGTAGGTATATAGTGATAGATAGAACGGAATTGTAAATCGTTAATACTTAATGCATGTGGCCAAGATGATTGTAAGTTGTCAAAATACCCAATTTTTACGAATGTAGTGCGAGTCAGTCGCTTATACAGTGCAACAGAAGAACTCATTATTCTCATCTTTTTTACACAATTACTTTTGACTTTCGCAGAGTGCAGCATTCCTAAAGATTTTTAAAAGTTTTTTTTACAAAACACGTCTTCAAGTGAACGATGACCCAGGATGTCATTTTTATTTTTCTGTGCAGACACTTCTTCTTCTGCAATCTTTTTCTATTTGCGTGGTTGCAAATAATAACACGTCTTATATATCATTGGGGATTGTGTTATCTCATCTTGTGATGATGGCGTGTGGCCCAAATGGACATGAAAAGGACAATGTTATATACTTTTCGGCAGTCACTTAAAGACAATTAACTGCTGAATAAAATCTCTTGGTGGGATTCTTGTTTTGTAATCTGCTTTCTATATAAACTTCCAAGTAAAAGCAACATATTTCATTGTATATCCAATCGAAAAGGTCGAGATTGTAAAAACCTCAATAAAAATAACGCTTATTGTCTCATCGCATAAATTGCTTCATTAGTCATCAGCAAAACAATTGTTTTTGAAGAACACTATCTCGTATTATACCATTACTCACGTTGTCTCCCCCGTTAAAGTTTACTTCTACATTCTTCCTTGAAAATCTAGTTTTTTCCTATATACAGACTACACACACACACTCTCGGACTGAGCTTTGAGGTTTCTCGTTGATTTAATGCCACAAGTGGAATGTATTTCTAATGAACTCTATATGGATCTACACACACACATTGATTTACCTTTCACGTACTCCACACATTCAACATTGTGTACACACTTGTATAAAACCTGAGTTTATCAAACGAATGACAAGAATGACAACCATATTCCTGTAGGGTAGGTCTGCGATATATTTCATGTTTAACATTTCTCTTTTTACTTTTTACTCACTACAACTTAAGCTTATAGTCATTGCCCTCAAACTTTATTGACTTAATCCTCTTTGATATTGTTTACGATCGATTTATTATCATCTTAACTACCTTTTCCATTTCTTTTGCAGAATTTTTCAGCCGATTTGCACACAAAAGATCAAATCTCCAGCATCTGATTTACCTGGGATGGTTGCAATAGTAATAATAATGTAAGAAGGATTAATCGCGTCCCTTTTTTATAATATCAACTATCATTAGGACTTCATTTTTATCCTTAACTCCAAGAATCTTGCTTGCTCATCTTCAAGACAAAGGGTATTATAAGTATAAACATTCCATTTGTAATTTTAACGATAATGGATTGGAAGATAGTAAATAACTATGTAATAAATATATTGTTAGTTTTATGAACCTTTTCATTGTAAAGAGTAAGCAGGGCGATGAACGATCACTCTTTGAATATATAAAAATCCAAGTCAAGATTACTATCATCATCTTTGCTAAAGATCACTAGAGGTTATTAAATTAAAAGATTTCCAAACTTGTAACTGATAAGAATGCAGATTAGTGTTGCTCATCATCCTCACACGTATGACTGCAATCTGCAATCAACGTAAAAACTGCAACTTGCAAACTCACCTAAATGCCCATTGTAATTTTATTGCCTCTCAAATCTCAACTTCATCTTATAACCATCAATTACTGTAAAAATAGTATAGTGAGACGGTCTCCCAATGATAAAAACCTAATGAGGTAATTACTCAATTTATCAATCAGAAGAATAACCACGCACGTACTTATTATTACTCGCATATCATGGCACATTTCCCAAAAATATGACAAAAGTGCATTCCTCCTCTTTCTAAAAGATGAACTTCTCTCGAAATAACGAGACTACTGTGGGAAAGCAATAATCTATTCTTAAGATGCGAAACCTTCCTACTTACTTGTATTCTGTTGATGTGTCCACCTTAACTATTAACTATGCTAATTCGCACAGTGAGGAGGACACCTCACCACGATTGACGATCACTTCTTATTAACTGCTTAAGTGAGGGTAACTGGTGCACAAGGTACACCTGAACAATACAACCTTAAGATATTCTTTACAAATTCACGGCATCATCTCTCTCATGAAGTGTGTTACTCATGTTATACGGTGTATGTAAATGTGTTTACACATCCAAATGCACACACACACACACACACACATACACCTTGTCTGACCCACAATTCATTAATGTGCATTACTGCGAATCCTCAAGTATCTCATCTTTTGATTGGAATTTGTTAAGTGTAATAAATTGTTACTTCTTAATTTAGTCATTAGTAATGGATTTTGCTTAAATTACGTCAGCGAGGTGGAATCTTTGATTCTAATTAATTTCTTGGACGCAGCAACACTTGTTTGGAGAAGTGAATGAGCGTCAAAAGGATGATGTTATATTATGTAAATTGCGTTGAGTGTTCTGCGTGAATTGGTTGTCATTCAAAAGCGTCAGATCATAAAACAGTCATAATGCATCGCTGTGTTAAAACGGTTCTGTGTATATTCATAGATTTGGATTTGCATTTGAATGGATGTGCATTAGATGAGAAGATTTACAGTTTTCATAATTCAGCATTTGAGAGAGATTATCACATGAACGAGCGCTATATATACGACGGCTGTTGAGGTGTTCGGCAGAGGATGAGTATCGGGTGCATATCATTATTATCGTATGAAACGATAAAAGTGCAGCGTCAGGCGAAATGAAGACACAAAGATTGCGAGGATGGTAGTGATAAAGAGAAATCAAAGAAGTTAATGAGACAAGCTGGGGAGTCCTCATAATAAAAAGGCTATAAAAAAGAATAAATGAGTGAAAAAAGCATGAAGTAATTACCACATTGACTCCGGTCAACAAGTAAGCTGCTGAACACTAGGAACGGTATTAGATAGGTAAATATTGTCTGCAGGTTAGGTATATTCTTCATTTTGTCTTGACTGTGTGTTGATCTCCAGCTCCGAGCAGTCCTGTAATAACCAACACAAAAGGATGAGATGAATAGCAAATTTAAATATGAATGCACAATGGAGTACTTGTTGATGGGCTTTAAACTCTTTAAGAGAGGAAGAAGTGGACATGAGACTACACCACTATCACACACACACACACACTCTCTCATATCCAACCTGTCAGTTTTTATGACGAAGGGCCAGTTAATCACTGATGAAACCTGAACCTTCCCTACTTCTTTATCTTTAGTGTCAGAAGTAATCAACTTCTTAAGATGCAACTAAAGAAATCACGGTGTGTCAAGAGCGAGAGGCACAATTTACCGTTTCATTCAACCGGACTCAGCTAAGCAGTCTTATTGTAAACTCTCATTTAGCATGTGATCTCTCGATACAAAATATATAAAAGATCTCCGCAAATTATCATCTGAGGAATGTTGACAGATCAAACCAGGTTATTGTTGTCAAGTCATTGACAAGTTCAGAGAAAGACTTAGTGCGGCAATGAGGAGACTGTCTACCTACTCTCACGGTAGTAGTTGCTTTCAACGAGTCCTTTTTCACAGTAACGTAAAACTTCATCTCGCCAAACCTTTTGATTGCTTGCAATTAATCTCCTGTACTGTAACCGGTTGATATAATGACGAGTGATATGTTTCCCTATTACTCTAGACGGTAATTATGCTTCTCCCTCTCTAGAGTACGGTTACATAAGACTGCTCGATCATAGTCATGCAATTGAAGGACAATGAGTGGCGACATGATGACTCTCTGATCCAGTTAATGCACACCACACACAAACACATCTCTCTCCCTGTGTGTGTGTGAGAAGTCAATCAAAAAATCTATCCTCTTCGTGAACTAATAACTGTTAAATGGCCTTGAGAAATAATCGAAACTTCGAAATGAGGCAATCGAAAAACAACTTTAATGTCCACTTTCTCCGCACATTCTTCAACACGTACAAAAGAAATATATGATCGCGATGAGTAATTGGACAGAGCGAGTCACACACATCCATCCATCTACTCTCCGCAAAATCCCAGAGGGTCTTCTTCTATACATAATTGTCTTTCGAATGGTATCAAGTTGTTTGGAGGCATATTGCGTATAAACTTGAAGGGAATCTTAAATCACATTATATAATGGGGGAATTTTCGTGAAGATGTGTGTAATGGACATTCTAAGTTACATTCCTTACTAACACGGTGCTAGTTAGTTCAGTCATTGAACTTGCATACAGAACCAGAACTAGAAAAATTACATGTTATTATTTGAATTGTTAGTGCATAAGACGACAGCATACACGCATATATCTCTCTCGTTGCCTTCACACACACAACATAAGACTCATCTGCACACAACAGAGTAATAACTGAATTCATCTCTTTCAATGATGATGATGATGATCAGGAGAAGATCAGAAGTAGTCTTTGCAAACACGGAAATCCCGTGTATATGATCCTTCTTCGGAGTGGACCAGTCTGCTGTCTCTATGAGTAATAAGTCGGTTATTGCAAGGAGCAACGGTGTTTTCTCAATAAAAGAAATAGTTAGAATGGATGACTTTTATGGAGGACTTTTTGTACCTTATGAAAAAGTATGAATAGCATATACTTAACAAAGAGAATCAAAGACACAAGTCTCTCAGCTATTGACCCAGCATGCATTTCTTGGACTATCAATGTCATTACCATAACTTTCCTCCTATCATAAGTTAGTCAAGAATCGAAATGTGTTCCTTTTTGGCTCTCTTAAATAAAGCAGACAAGTCCCAGACACTCACACATAATCTTTATTCATTTCCAAAAGGCTTTTCAAAGACACCCATAATACCTTCAAATATCTGCCAAATAAGTTCTATTCGTCTCGACAATACCCGTCTAAATGAGATCGTCGAACTGTCACGACTTCTCTATAACTCTTTTACACCTTTTCTTCCATACAAATTCCCATCGCTGTATCACCTTTGGACGAGGAACTGATTAAAGTCATATTTTATACGTGAATTACCCTGATTGAAATATCCCGTTCTTCCTCAAGCAATGAGCAAAAATAACACACCATGGAATTTATGCCCTAAACGTTATTATGCAGTACACTACATATCGTACACACATACAGTGCATAGTCGTGTAGTACATATCGAAATCATTGAACTGAGCCTCATCTTCCTCTGCTTCTTCTGATGCAACACAAAACATCTATTTACTACTACTTGCTGTTACTCCAATCCCTTGTGCAATACTCCTTTAATAAATCATTGTTGTATTGTAAGTTGCTTCGGGATAAATTGTACAAAAAACTTCCCCGCATCAATGACAACAGCTAACAAGAAATGAAGAAAAAACTATCCACTCCAGAGAACAAACTGTCAGAGTGAAAGTAGTCTCAAGTAGTTAGCAAATGTATCTCACACTTTACAAAAGACAAAACTGTCGTCTCATCTTTTATTTCCTTACAGACTTACACCCACTTAAGTTGAACGTGAGACTTTGTTGGAAATGAGATTTATTCTGGCTGCATACTAACAGTGTAAAGCAATAATGAGGAGGTATATGAGAAGAGACATATGTGCATACACAGGTACGGGCGATGATGAGATACTTTGTAACACAATACTCTGTTCATAGTTCATATATCCATACGCACGGTCTCTCAATCCGAGCCTAATTAAAGTACACGTAGGTATTAACTAGATTCTACGGAACAAGAAAATCCACGAATTTAACATGACTTTAACTTCGAGAGATGAAACAATGATCGCTAACACATCTCCTCTCTGCAAAATATTTTCTAATTAAGAAAACCAGCTTAGACTTTACACACCACAAGCTTTTATAGCCCAGTAAACTTGTACACAGTCAGGCTGGTCTGTTAATCCGAAAACATGAACCAATCCTCCAATACATATAATGTGTATTCTTATACGCGTGGATTCTTTAATCCGATACACAATGAAGGAGATGTATGAAGTGCTTGTAATTATCTATCTGGACACATGTTGGTCTTTTTAACACGTACAGCGATATTGGCAATAGTAATGCCAGAGAAGATGGTCAGTGAGTAAATAGCATATACGTATAAATTCAAATGAGCGATGATCGCCGAGTGAGACTTAATTCAGAGATCAGGAGGACCAACAAAACAAAAGGAAATAATTATAATTGAGTGATTTTTTAGAGATGAAACTGGTTTGAAGGCCTTTGCAAGGTTTATATATAATAAAGCAATCTTCCGGCTCATTTTTTGTTGTTATCGGAAAAACTCCTGTTGGCACCACTAGTTCAACGAACCTCCGACGGTACCGTGTGAATCCAAGAGATTGTCATTACACCTGAACGTAATGTTTGACTGACCATCATTACCATTAAGAACGATTTCCAGAGGATTGCCAGAAGCAGATTAACATGAGGAAGATGATGAACAACGCGATAATGACCTGCTTCATATGGAGCAAAAAAATTGCATCATATCTTCCTCGCATCTCACCCAGACTCATCGCTGCTGTCTCTAATAATCTTTTCGAGTGATTTCTTCGGATCTGTGTATGTAACCGTTAGCTATAGAAGAATAATACACTCGCTCTCACTCCTTGTTAAATCCCAGCTCAATAAATAATAATAAATATCAACCTCTACCTACCAAAACCCTATACTAACATAAAGTATATGAAGATCAATTGCTGCACACCTTCAATTTTTATCTCTCTACACTTATGAGTGTGTGTGTATATATATATTCCAGGGAAAACTTACGTCGAGCCTACTCGCTGGCAATAATGTAACTTAAAAGTCTTTTTGCAAGGGAGAGACTCCAATTACCCTTCTCCTCAAGTCTTTACCCATGGAACAATTAAGGATGCTGAGAACAGCAAATTAACAAAAGTAATTGCACACAAAAAGATAATAATGTAAGGTAAACTGGCTCTGTAGTCTTTATCGCTGTCTCTCGCATGTACATGGCTCCTTATGGTAACGCCCTTAAATGTCTATAAATGATTGATGAAACGATGAAAAAGTAGCTGGAACATGAGATTAATCAATGACTCATAAATAAGTTTTTGCTTCACGGTTAATTAATGCTTCGATTAGGTTCAATTATGCTGATTATACGGACGAAAAAGTGAAGAAGATGCGTTAACTCTAAAGGTCGTCAGGACAGGATAGTATGAAAATGAGGAAATGCAATCAGGTATTAGTAATTGCCGATTGGCACCATTTCAGTCTGACGAATAATATCTTCCCTCATTTTGATGCATTCCTAATTAAATTCATCCCTTGTCTCTTCTCATATATGCACACACAACACAATACTAATGAAATATAAAAGTTGTTAAATAAAACCTGTTGCTTGTCTCACTACTTAATATATCGGATATAATATTTCTTATTTCACATCACGTAATACGTACCCATGGTCAGCGTGATCGTTTATGCATGTCTCAGGTAAATCATCGCATAAAATGAAAAAAATCCAGAATTCCTTACTCTCATTAGCATTGAACAGCAGTGGATTAATTGTAAAAAAAGTTTTTGCAAAAAACTAAAGTGTAGGATGAGATTTCCCTTTATATTTAACATCTGACAGCTCACACTTTTAACAATAAGTCTATTTTCGTGTGGCCACTTTATTACTGTCACGGTTTAACGAGTCATTCCTACTATGGAATTAAAATATCACACCATTAATTACTTAATGTAAGTATATGTGTACCACGCACCACGAACACACACGCTATCAACTTATTTATAGGTATCTCTCGGATACTTAAATGCTACATTGGCGATTCTTTTTATCCTCAATGTTATAAATTATTTTGTATGACATTTATTGCATAATTATCGAGAGATTTTTGCTTTTATGGGTCCATAATATTAATACACAAGATGATTTCTAGGTTAATCAGATAATATTGCTACAGGTATGTAAGTATATGCAGTTTAGTTTTCTAGGTATGTTATTCGTGATTGTTCACGCAGGTAAACTCAGACTCGTTGTGAGCTAAATTACTTGCTATTTTAACTCAAAGTCAGCAGGTGTGGTAGTCTTCCTTACTTTAACAATGTCATCACATATATACTTTTCATAATTTCAGGAAAATGCTATCATCAAAATAAGTCTATCCATCAAAATAATTCAAGGGTTTCAGCACATAAATAATTAATGATTCTTTAAATTTGGAGTGCAAGGTTGAAGGTTGCATACTAAAATTAAACTCTGAATGAAAAATTCCTCCCACGTTCAACGTTTACGAACATGAATTGTTTTAGCTGCACTATTACACTGCATTTTAAAGTTTTAAGTAATAAACTAATGGAAAAATTGTGAAAGAATCTTCTGTTCTGTCTCACTTGATTAATAAAGAACATTTTTGGCTGCACGTAATGCTAAGCATGACATTTGAAATTGTCTTATACTCTCCCACAGAAGAAGTATTTAAGATACGGCTACTAATTAAGGTCATTTGAATGGAGAAGCAAAAAATGTTTTCTTGTGAAAAAGTATCAAAATGTCACAATATCTTATACTTTATTAATCTTTTCTAATCTCATGGAACCTCCCTTGTAATTTTTTAGGTTGTCTAGTTCTCATAAGTTGAAATACACGTCCTTTGAAAAATATTTACACACACTGTCTGGACTGGACTCAAGAAGATCCATAGTTCGATTGTTTGTTTCAAACTACTTTTACTCATTATCGTGCCTTCCATGAGAAGTGTACCTATATCAGTTGTTATTGGGTGCTTTGCTAACATGTAAATTTTCAGGGAAGACAGCAAGTCAAATTTCACGATCTTGATAAGCTTTTTGCGTGGAGCAGTAATGACGATCTTGCTTGTGTGGATTAAATAGATATGATTTTGCCTAGAGATAGAAAAAGTAGATGCTGTCAAGATAGAAGAAATCGCGGATGTGTTGTTCCATAGGAGCCTATTAGATATCGCATAGAATGGAAGGTTCATATGAAAATAAAATAGCCCCTCCTAGTCGCTGGAAGCTAACTGGTCGGATTAGTTTGCAGACTAATGAAAAACGTAATCAAAAAATTATTGGAAATCTGCATAGAGTCATGAGAGAGGGATGGAAAGAGTGAATCGACTTCCCAGGAAGGATGAACTGGCGTCAGTTTCCTTGACCTCCTAATCAAAACACTTTTAAGGTTAGCAGGATTCAACCAGAGCTGCTTAAAGTCTCGGAGGACCTTATTACACCAGCTTAAGGTGCGCACCCTACAGTGTGATGACCGAATAGATGAGTTATGCTGCCCATATAACCTTTCCTCTAATTGCAACAGACGAATGGGAACCCCAACAAGAGATACGAATAAAATTAACCTAAAACAGCCGACCTTTCTTCCAAACTCGCAACTAAACTATCACACTCTGTCCTGTCCACAACTTTACATCACACAAAACAACAATCCAAACTGCATTATTACTCAATACAAAGTTATTCTTATTCAATACATGTTGCACTTTTCTTGCTTGACCTACGCTACTTACATCTCCTCTTACAAAGCATATATAATATTATAAATGCATGCAGTCCGTCAAAACTTGAAAGTAAGAGGCTCCTTTGAAACTAAATTCATGGCAGATTTATGGGAAGCTCGTAATCAAATGCAGTTTCTTGGCTACACAAGTGAATCATTTTCTATCACTTGATCTCCATTTATTTACTACTCGCACAATCATTTACTCATTCTTGTACAGTCCTACAACTATTTCTTTGTAGTTGTAATATAACCTTCAGTGGGCTTTTTAACATCTCAACGTGCACACACATTCAACATTTCGAGTCTACCTTTTCCCCAAGTATTAATATGTATCTTATATATATGTATGATGATTATATGAATCTATTCATTACTTACAGTGCAGCAATGATGCAGGTGAATTCTGTTACACAAATAGTACAATACTAATATGGAATCAACTTAATTACTATGACCCTTGGAGTGTCTATATCTCTTAAGGATAGGGCTAATAGTATAGAAGAAAGGTGTGTGATATAATTGGATTGTAATTTTAAGAATATTATACCCCCTTACTATGAATTAAGATTCTTACTTTTTGTATGAAAAAGAAAACACAAGTAACTTGTGCATATATATGTGTGTGCGTATTTCAAAATGAATCGGACTGAGAGATTAATAGTGAGACTTATGTTGAGAGTAAACTGACTGAGTGTTAGCATGTTACAGCTTTTGTTTGTGTTTGAGACAAGAATTCATAAACCTGTCTCTCATAGACACGAATGGGCAAAAAATGAAATCATAGGGAAATGAATGACGAAGGTGTATTATTCCTACTACTACAATGATGATGATGAGTGTGTAGTTAATTCTATGAGAAAAACAATATGTGTCCTTTTGCTATGTATATATGCCTCCTGGAAAAAGTGTCGCGTAGGTTTGATCGATAAATTTTAATGATTATTGCCCAGGGATTAAAAGAAGAATCAATGAAGGAGGTGTAGTTGTGTGGTAGTAGTGGTTTAAGCAGGGAGGAGATGAGGAAGAAGAAGGTTTGAGTAATTTGTGAACCGGTATACGGTGATATTGCACTTACAAGAGGTCCCAACTTGGGGAAAATGTCAACTTGGTCGAGTTCCGAGCACAGGATCTCGTTGTGTCTTATTCTTTTTCTAATCTTAGGAACTCAAGACTGGTAAACTACATTTACTATAAACTACCGAGTCCCAATTTAGATTATAAATATCCGCAAGTTTTTCACTTCACTTGAAAGTTTTTATCGCATGGTCACTTCTGAGATTCTCACAAATTAATAATGAATGCATCGGAAAACATGACACAACTGCTGGGATTTTAAGGGTTTTTTTCTCTCAGTCAGTTCACTATTTATAAGTTGTATAAAAATAAGACTCTTCCCGATGGAGTGACAGGTCAAGGTGGTTCCTAATAAGCGGTGTGTGCGAACCTTTGAGGATGGTCACTGTGAGACTGGTCGACCAGAATTGAGCAAGCGACCCAAGTGGACAATGGTTTTTGATCGAGTCTCCAATCTATAATAATAAGGAGCTCAGTGTAATATAAGACAAGAGTGGTAGACTGCGAATTTGAGGAGCTCTTGGTGAAGTTCGTGGGATCTTGAGCACTCCGAAGAGACAAATGAAGGAAGTCTTATACAAGTTGAGGGTTGCCTTAAGTCAATTCCACAATCAAGCTCGAAAAATTTTTGCACACAGAAATAAGATGAGTTACCGGGGGTGGATGCCACAACAACTACCCGTCCTCCTCAGAGGTGCTTAAACAACATATATATATATATATATACACACATACAACTCTTTTCTGCATTAAGCCCATCTTCTCATCATTTGCAGCAGCAGCAGACTTTGGTATTGCTGCAGCCTCTGTAGGTGCCAATGTCAGAGCCATCCACACATACATCCCATTCACTCCGACCTCGCCATTCTTCCCTAAAGATACACCTCTGATTCTCAAATCACTTCTTTCCCCCATTATGTAAAACTACAATTATCATGCAATCCATCGCACATTCCATCATCATCTTCCATGAAGCGTTTTGGAAGAAAACTCCTCTTCACGTGCCAATCCCAGGAAGGCTCTTTTGATTGATCACCACTTTAATGCCAACCAATATAAACACACAATTGATAATACAAGGCTCAGTCACTTCCTCCACACACACTTCATAATAATAATGATTATTCTCAAGTTCCCCTCTCTCGCCGATAAATCTCTTACTAGTTTAGTACATTCTTGGCAAAAATTTCATAACTAGAAAAAATCAACAAGTTAGCTCCGTTCTTCGTCAACTTTACCCCGAAAAGTACGGAGCAGGAATGTCTAGCTCATTAAAGTGAATCACAATGATGACAAACCCTGTTATACTCCCAGCAGCGGTTAGTGGCATAAAAAGGGAAGCAAAAGATCGAAGAGATGCGAGGTTGGGTTTAATTGAGAAAAATATCAGAGATTAGTGTGCCTGTTGTATGACAGTGTTGCGTAAGCAAAGGTCATTTACGATTAGTTTCTTAATAATTCATACGAGAGTTATGCATTCGTATGATCATACGACCACGCTATATATTCCCTGCAAGAATGCATATATATTCGTTTACGGAGTGCCTACAGGTCAAGATGAAACATTATGACTGCACTTATTATTACACTATTACATCGATAAACAATCTATAGTTGCAGATACTACACATATATTGAATATCCTTGCATAATGATACTTACAAACCAGAAGAAGATGAAGTAGAAGCAAGAGATAAGGAGAGACCCGACAGTTAAATTTTTATTTAGAAGTCTTTGAAATATCTACGAGACAGGTTGGCAAAGTAGATTGGAATGTGGATTTGTTGATGGTAAGAAATGTAGAAGCCAATTATACCGCTCATCTAAGAATATTTATATATAGGGTGATGAAGTGATCTGCATAGATTATCGCACACAGTATATGATACATCTACTCTGATGAAGGTGAGTTTGTCAAACACAAGATTTTTTATCCGTCCACGACCCAATTAAATCACCTTTGATTACTTTCATGCATACATAGATACATGATGAAGAGAGAGAGAGAGAGAGAGAGAGATAAAGACGAAGTGGACACACGGGAGGGTATATACCGTGTGAGTATTATTATTGAGTGTTAAGTAAGACTCACAAAACAAGTCAGTGGTGTATTGGCCGTGTGGTAAAAGCAACTAAATTGAACTTTCTCATGCTCACTTCCGTCATTCATTGTAGAAAAGACAAGTAGACAACGGTATATTTTCTCGCCATTCTCAACTGCATCAACAATCACATCACTCACACTATTGTTCTCTCTCATCAGAAGAAGAAGATGCGAAGAAGATGTAGCTCAAGTTTCATCTCAGCCTTCACCTTCGTCCGTACCACATTACATAGAAGAACCATTCCAGCCAGTTTGACTATCTTTACTGTTCTTTTCACATTTTTTCATAACCATTTTTACACGGATTACTAACTTCTAAATTACACTTCAACTGTACATATACACAACAATGTCTCTACATCATCTCTCCGTATTCAATTCATCCATCGCTCTTGCTTTGCTACTACTACTAATACCACTTTTCATTCTTCTCGGCTCAAACACTTTTGTTTATTTTGGCTTTTTCTCATCTCTCTCTCTCTCTCTCTCTCTCTTCATATACAGCTTGACTTAGACTTACGTGTACTCGCGTTATATAACTTTGGATTTTCATTTGACTCGATTTCTCAAGTTCAGAAGTAAATTAGCACAAATTTCTGTTAGTTTTATTCATTTTTATCGTTTCATCATGATTCATTTTTTATAAGAAATACTTTGGCAATTGGCATAGGGCAATTGGTGATTGTCGATCACTTCTGCCCACTTACTTATGCTACTTGTTTACTCTTCTTTAGCTGGCCAGTTAGCCTCAATGATTTTTTATTATCTTTCATACAAAAGAATGAGAAAATATTATTATGTGATTGTTGTGTGAACTTGTAACGAGAAAAATCTGTTCTTTCTGACGTATAGAGTCAGAAGTATTGGCGACGCTCCTTCATCGGGTAATGGATAATAATTGAATAAATAAAAATGATGAGAATTATGTGTCTGGTTGGATTAGCATGAAAGGAGACACCCACAGAAGCACACACACGGAATGGGGAAGATGTAATAATTGAATTGCTAGGCGTACAATAAGTTCCGTTATTCATATTGAGGAATTGATCTATCATCAACGTTGGGTACAATAAATGTCAAAAATTTATTTGACTTGTGTGATTGAATCACAGAAGTGAACGATTGCTGTAAAACGGGTTGTTTTTGTTGGGGAATCCTGAGTAGATTTGATAATTTGCTTTACATCCCCTTCTTTTCTATAAGTTCTAGAAACTTGCGTTCTCTTCGTCGTAGTCAGCACATTTGAAATACATCAATCATTCTTTGGAGAGATAATAATGAAAGCCCATTTGAGTTGTAGCCTTATATACCAAAGTCGACGACGATGTGGACGTGTGTAAAAAGATGAATTCTTTCATCGCTTCTTTATATGTATTATATATTATATATGTGAATAAGATGCATTTCGGATTGAATGTGTTTTTTTGCTGAGTGACAAGACCTGCGAACGGAACTTGAATGTGTTCAAAGGCTTAGTAGGTGGAAGTAGCTGTAATTGCCACATCAGCTGGACACGTAACTGTTTCTGAAGTTATAAAAAGTACATTAAGCAGTATTAAGCACCTAAGTGACTCCCATATTTTGAAACATTTTCTTCACCTAATGAAATCAATCAGCTTATCTCCGCTAAAAGGCTTTGTGTTGCGCCTGACCTAAAAGTTATTCACCTACCTTTTCTACTGCTACTATACTACTATACACACATCTTGTCAATCAAAGTCATGCAACCTTGAGGAGAGCACAGAGATAGTTGTCGTCACTCCAAATAACGGTGAGAGGTGCGGATAACTAATAAAGCGCGTCGTCATGTAGGACACACACACACACGTAGTTGTCAATATGTCTGAAAGTCTGAACGCATAAATGAGTGAGATGAAGATCTGCTTGTCTTCCAGTCAACTCCCATCGTCGTCATTATCATCTCAATTAAGAAGATGAAAAAGAAGACGACGACGATGAAGATGTGCGACGGCTGGATGGTCTTCGTTGTTCTCGTAACCATATTATTATCAATATTAAGAGCTTGTTTGGTTTTATTGCATTCTAATTGCATTTGCTCATTGCATGTCCTATATAGGCAGCTACGCAGCAGTATATCCTCACGGTAATAACATTTTAGTGTGCTGCCATTATTACAGCAAGCCCTGATGAATTTCTTAGCACAGATGTTGGAGGAGAGGCTATTAAAATTAGTAAAAATGAGAGATTCTGGGGACATGGAGGGGTACACAGTTCGAAGGTACTTTGAACCCAACCGTAGCAAATTGTTGGGATTTATGACACTATCTACTACCAGCGAAATATTTCAGTGTTAGTTGCTGCTCCACACACACCACAAAGGTGGAAAGTTGGATGAAAAAACGGTTATGAGACTTAAAGTGCAATGTCAATGGCAGGAGGTTTTATTGGCTTCAAGTAACTCACAATAACGCATGTACATTTATCATTTATATGTGTGTGTGCTTTTGTGTGTGTATATATATTACGTAGGTGTTGGAGAAGAGGGAATGATTATCATGGTATCGTCTTATCACGACACACGGAAACGGCAGGATAATTTTGGTTGAAGTAAAAGGCACGCGAAACTGGTTGCTGCTTCTTCTTCTTCGGCTGAGGATGATTCTGCAGAGATGAGTCGGCCTTCGCTGCTACCATTCACAGATTCATTACACTCGAGAGTAAATAGATAACAATGAAGACAATGGACTTAAATATCAAGTTCATCTGGTGTAAATGCACGCTTCTCCACGGAAGCCTCTGCTCCAACTCAAACCAACAACGACTGCAGTCGTTAAGAAAGTGATTAGTAACTTTTCTACCTGCGAAATCACTGAGCACCAAGTCATTGGAACCCAATTCAGACCATTTTAGGGTTTCCCATTTTATTTACGAATCGCAACTTCTCAACTGTGAACCCCCAAATGTTTTCTTCTTCTCGCTCCCGTGAATTTAAAAGCAAACCCGAGCCTATAATATTTCTAGCCATTCCATGCGTGTCCAAATATCCTGTAACCATTCTTTTGCACCGAATTATTAATTTGCATTTGCATACACACACACAGACACATCTCCATCCTTTTGGCAACTTTTGAGACTGTCAGGCCAAAGAACGATATACTGCTCCTTGTCTCACACTACTAAAGATTTCAGCTTATCTCAAGTTCCTCCACATCCTCATCAGATGATATTTCGCTTCAGATTATTCATCTTTTTGTGGTATTTTCACCGGAACCTTATTATCCTGAGAAAATGTGGTGTGGCGTCTACAGGACAACATCACTGCTTCTACCACTCTTTATGAGACGACACTAAAATACTGGGAATCACTCTACTTTATCAGTTTAGCAATAATGCATGCCCGATAGCAACGTACATTCTACTCTCATTCTCATTATTACGTTTCATATGAAATGAGTCATTTAAGGAATTCCAAGGTGCAAATAACACCCAAAATATGCAGAGGTTGCGCTGAAAAGGTAGCTGAAGAAGATAAACGCGTAGCTGGATATCACTTACACATAAAGAGCACCTGTCTACCTATTAGGGGATTGTTAAATTAGTTTCTTATAAATAATAGACCAACTTTTGAGCAGTAGTCACGCTTTTTACACGGTTCGTTTGTATTCACCCCAAACTTTTTTTGCATTGTTTGCGAGTTTAATTCGACTTGTATGCACCTTAGCTGATAGCCATATGTATATGTGTAGTATGTGCATTGGAAGGCGAGAGTGTTATATGCAGTTATATAATTATAAATACACCCAATAATAAAATATGGAAAAGGTCTGTTGGCTCCTCATCAGCCCTAAAACCAATTACACTCAACTAATAACTCATACAATACAAGTACAACAAATAATTCAATGCCTTATGTAATACACATACATATATCTCTTTGCAATCAGATTTCCTTCTTCTTCTTCATCACAGTTCCGGTTTTTTCATCCTCCCAATCTTCAAAGAAATTTTGCACAGAAGTCAGACTCACACACAAGTCATTTACATTCCTCAAATAATTTCTGTGGTTCTTGCAAAAACTCCTATTCACCATTTTCCACAGTACAGGAGAGTATATCTCTATCTATATACGAAAACAAAAGGTTCACCAAATCTACGTGCAACTAGTAATCAAATAATATTGTGTAACTTGTCTCGACTTTTTCTCCTCCATGATCTCTACAAAGTCTAAAAATCATGATGAATATCATGTGTCTGACCGTTCCGTATGCGTAGTATACATAAGGTGATGTGACTTGCAGTGATTCATTTCCGAAGAAATCACAGACGAAATCACATACAAAAGACCATATAATACAATAAGCAAAAACATGTAATATTATGCCACATATACCAACCTACTCTCAATTAAAGCATCTTCTTCTTCTTTTCCTTCTTTACAAGTCTCATCTCTGCCGAGGCTGCTCTTCTATACGTTCTGAGTGTCACGTATAATTTTTATCGCCGGGTTGCAAAAGGCAAAAGGAAATCTAATTTTCAAAATACACCACCATCAAACTACGGTTAGGTCCAATTCGAATGATGATGTGTTCTTGATTTCTTAACCACCTAATTCACTTATCAGCATGATTTTTATCGCATAATGGCACTTACTTAGTGTATAGTCTCTCGTAATTTTCTCACTCTCTTACTTCCTCCTACGGAGCGTTTCAATCATTACATATTAGGGTACCGTACGTCCGTACATGTACCCCCCCATTTTCGTCTAATTACGTGATTCCATTTCTTCTAACACACACACACACATATGACCTGATCACTATAAAATTTTAGCCAACATTTCACCACGTCACAATCCTGTCTCGGTAATAACCTTACCACCTATGTAATAAATATAATTCTGCTCTCAACTGGTTTTCTGTCGATCAATAAGCCAACCTTTTATCCTTTTATACAAGGTTACCTACATTTCCTAGAAACTTACATTAGATGACAAGTCGGAGAATTTTTGTTCGGGAAGTTAATATCTCAACTATTCTCAGATTCCTGTCATCGTTCCATGTTAATCTTATAGTAAGCATTTATACAATACTTCTCAAAAGTCAAAGAAAGTAAAAACAACGCAATGTTCAAATGTTTCCGGAACAGATAGACATGCGATATAATAATACAGAACGGAACCCGTTACGGCTAGTGAATTTACGCTATCACTTATTTTAGGTGTGTGTGTGTGTGTGGTGAATTACATTGAACTTTCCCTTTTAACATTTCAAATCAACTTCAAATAATAAGATTCTTTCAACAAGACAAAAATGATTTCACGGCTTCCTCTTACACAACTTGTGACTTGCTAGTTGCTGTACATACTACCTTTTGATTCACGTCAAATCAAACAAGAAAAGGAACACCTTGCATTGTTGTACATTCTTTCCACGAACGTTGAACGTGCAATCGTCTTCTTCTCTAAGTTCTTTCATGACTTTTTAAGAAGAGGACCAATTAGGACTAAAACGAAGGAAGAGAGACGGAAGAAAATATTTTTTACAGTAAACTATACACAATTAGAGTAAACCAAAGGCCAGTTTAATCTCACGCTTGCCTAGGATAGCAAGTGAATCTTGGAAATGCGTTCGACTTGTGCATTAAATAAAAGTAGAAGGCGCATGCAAAAAGGGATATACGTGATGAAAGGAATTGCATTTATTTCCGTTGAACAGATATCATGAAATATGTGTGCGATTAAACATTGTATAATATATTTAATTCCCATGTTCTATGTTTCCGTTAGTTTTCTTCATCATCTCCTCCCATTCATTTCTTCCGTTGTCCGTGCAGAAAAAAATCCAGTTACCCTTTCACCCTTTCACTCTGATTGAACTTGCACGTCCATTCCATTCTTATATTTCTCCGAGAGATTGCATTCAACCATAGATCTTCTATGCATTCAAACAGGGATACGAATATATCTGTACTGACTGTGTACGATAGCTGAATTGAGATAAGATGTCCTCGATGATCATTTTATGTCCATATGATACTTAAATTAAATTAAGTGTCACGCTAAACCCCAGATAGTTTAAATTACTGTATATACCATCCGTATTTTATGAGAAGATAAATTAGGGACTGTCATTTCCCAGGTACAGATGATTAGAAGGTCAAAACCTCATCATGAAGTGTTCCCAATGAATTGTTGTATTTTACGACCATTTTCAAGCAATTTACGGGTCTCTCAATCCCATGCTAATTCGTAAAAACGCGTGAGAATAAACGGCAATATTGCTCTTCGTACTTTGAAATGATCTGTTTAAAATTCAACCAGCAAAGAGCTTAACGGAAGGATCTTATTGTATCACACACGAGTCTCAGACACATAGGACTGGGTTCGTCACGTACACCTTGGATAAATTAATTTCGAAAAAGGTTACGAAATTAGCTGCATATAAATCAATCATCCATTTCATTAAATATACTAGATGCGGAGGATGAGACTGTGTCGTGAAAAATCCTTCAAGTTCAGTATGGCATTGAATGATTGGCAGTTTAATTAGTAGGAGTGTATGGAACTTTCAGTGTCGTCGTTTATTCCAAAACTGCATCGCCAGACGAGCAAATTCATCCGCGCGCATACATTTACATTTTTGACACGTAATTCCCAATGATTTTCGGAAAGGCTTGTCCCAAACTTGTAATTTCTTTTGGCACGCATCTTCTTCTGTTCACAAATTCACTTTTACGAATATATTCACTTTGTGACAATTGAGGAGCAATAATTTACCAGCAAAACTTGATGTGACGATACGATCATTTGTAGTTAGAACAACGTCACTCGTCCCAATGGTTGGTACAATAGTGTAATGACGACAAGACTTGAGGTGATGAATCATTTTCTCTGCATACAAAAAGTAACATTCAGTCAGTTCACACGTAATTGGAAGAAATAATATTTGCTTCTCAGTCTGGTTGCATGAATTTTTGCTTGTAATTCTAGTAGTATCACTATACATCAATAGAATATATACACATTTACCTTTAGAAAAAGCTCTTCAGAAATATCCCTTGAAATTTTACCACGTAATATTTATTTTTGCATATAATTGATAAAAGAAAGAGGAACTTGTAGAAGAAGTGTAGGTAATTATGTTCAAACTATGCAACGCTCAAATGCTCAATTGTCATCATAAACAGTCAGTAAATTTCAGGATGTTCTTTGGCAATGAAGAGTATCATTTTTCAAGTGTCATTCCACGAAACAATTTGGCGGATTGTCTGTGTAGTATAGTCAAGTGTGATGGGATAGTTTGCGTTTAAGATGATATTATAGAAGAAGTTGCATGGATTTCAAAGATATTAACTTCACTAACGCTTTATTTCCTCGATTTACTCAATAGAATAGGAGGCTTATTTTATGAAAGCGAAAGCAGCCTTGAACACAACCTTCTCGAATTCTACCAACATTAAACATTAAAAAGCAATGAATACATTGAGTCAGAAATTTCTATTTGCTTTGTGCATATGTGTAGGTAAGCTGTAAATAAATAAGTGTCCCAAAACCGCGTCACATGCTTGCAAATGGTCAATAATGACAAGAAATACTCTTGGTCATTTGTGAAACAAATAAGTATATATATGCAAGCAAGCTCGCGCAGTGACATAATTAGATAATTACAGGCAAAATCTTGAGGACGCAAATATTTTCAATGCACAGGCGATAAATGTGGACTTTTTCGTGTAAAACATCCAACCAAGGCATTTTCTCTTGTTCAATTTGCTTGGAGGAAATATCTCTGACAATTAATTATGTTTTACAAGTCCTACGTGCATATTCACACTTGCAGCAACCTTGCTGAAGATCATACTTATTTTATTTTTACAAATGGAAGCATTTATTCTTTCAGAGACTGTGTCACAAAATTCCGTGATTGCTGGTAATTCTGATAATGATGAAATCGTTGACTATCGCAAATGGATACGTTGGTGAACAATACTTTTGGGATGCAAATACGATAGTTAAACGAGCATGTACAACTATGGTTGTATGCATGTCATACACGATCTGTTAACCCATAGAACTAAAAATAAGAGCCACTTGAATTGGATTTGTAAGCGAAAGGAGATGCACACGCAACCAGTAGTAAGAAAAGTGGCACTTAATGTTAGGGGCAGAGATGTACTCAACGCATATAAACTATATATGCATGTGATCACCTCATCAGTGAATCAGTCTAGGCGACTTTTACACATCCACTCATCGTCAGAAGTAAAGCAAACAATTAGAGAATCAAACAACTGGAAACATGAGCAATTGTGGTTCGATTCTACAGAGATGATGCTACCATTATTACACTAAAGTGCAAAGACTTTTATTCTCAATCAATTCGAGACATTGTCGTGCTGTTATCTCCAAGATATGCATACTCGTATGTAGTAGAATCGGAATGACACAACTTGTTGTTCTCCAACCAAGGCAAGTAACTCTTGTGCTGATGTCATTCACAAAAAACAACTTATTGATCAATCAGTGTAGTCACCGTGTAGTTATACTTTTGGGGTAATTTCCAGTCTTCCATGAATCTTAATCAGAGAACAAAGATACTTCCAAGTTTGATTGTTTTATGAATTAAAGGTATTTCTGATTTAACCTATCTCAATGAATTAAACCATTCTTTGCTGGTGTGTAGCCTCATACGTGTTATGAAATTGGGAATTTGTGATGCGCTGCACATTTCATACAAACTGCGACTGGAAGAAGTTCAAGAGAAGAAGTCATTAGCGAGGAGGACGAGATCGAATGATGACCAAATGGGAATGGAATTTGGTGGAAAAACATCTCCTGATTGACCACGATTTTCGCAGACATCAGATTTACTGCTGCACACAACAAAACTGGAGCTGTTAAGACAATCATGAAAAAAACTAAAGTACAGACGAGCCTGTTGTTCTTGAGATGAAAGCGTATCATGGAGCTGGAGGACATGATAACGAGTGTATACGTAGCATTTTTGGAAATTAGGGAATTAGGAAACTCTTAAAATGTCGTACATCCATAAAGTATCTTCCAAGATGAATATAATATAGGCCTTGCTTACACTCTTGAGTTGTGTGTGGTAGTGTGGCTGCAGAAGAAGCCACTTGATAGTTAAATAATCATGATCCATGTAGCCTTGTAATCTTCGTGACAAAACAATTGAATTCAGATGAAGTCAAAGAATGTTTCTCTTTGCATAATGAATGAGTGGAATAATCATAATTATGGAGAGCCATCGTCGTTTTAAGTAATCAAACAATTATTGCCTGCGTTGGCGTTTCTTGTTTTGCTAACATTGAGAGGGCTGGTAAAATGGTAAAGCAATCAAAAGACAAATTAATTAAGTGCTCATCTGACACTAAATGTTAGTGTACATGATTTCCGAAGGAGAAGCGTCATTAATTAAAATTCCCTTAATTTTATGGGTCTTTGATCACACTGATAGCTGCTGAGTGTATGAACTCACCGTAAGTCACGAAAATAGACGGAGAATCTAAGGCCAAGGGAATTCTTGAATATATTTATAAGAACATATGAACGCTACTACATGGAGGAGGTAATTGATGACGAGGTGCGTCACACACATGTCTTCTTCAATAATGCCTCTCCGCAGTTGCGGTTGACCATTTTTCCATCATCAATAATGAAGTAATGAAAATTCCTAGACGAGAGCTGGAAGCAGTCAATTTTGTAATTGTGCTATGTAATGCCCTTGCTGCTTCCATTCGTGCATATATTACTGCACAGGAAGTATAAAAATAATGGAAGTCACTCAATTTAACTTGGCAATTGCAAACATCCAGCCCAACTATCAAAGACAATTTGAAATACATCTCTAAAAATAGATAAGAGGACATTAGAGAATATAGTAGTACATTTGATTAACTAACTTTTCTAAATGAGGCTACAGACCTAAGAGGTCTAAGCGTTTAAGTAACTGTCTTAAGCGTACTGCTTGCTCCGGAGTACAAGCTATTTAATAGTAACGACTGGTTATCACTATCACATTTGGTCCAGGGTCTTGATATAAAGAATGGCACAGAACAATTAGGATGATCCCATCATGATCTTGAGACTTACATTACATACAAGTAATACGGGTGTGAGTGTCACGTTTTCGTCTGCATTGCTAGCCAATCTTGACTTCTAGTTTTGTTGTTCAGTTATGATGACGTTACAAGACTGTATGACACATCTTACTAATCTGCAGTCTGATTCTAAGTCTGTAGAATTTGTGTCTCCTCTCTACAAAGTTTGCAGTTATGTAGATAAAGAGGTCCGGTATGCTCGAAAAATCAACAACATCACGGCATTCTCGATTCGAACACAGAAATAAGCCAGAATTACAGGCCAAACACAAAATATCCCAACAAGCCAAGTTGCTTCCAGTCTCAAGTTACCCTGACTTGTCGTATTATAACATCCCGACTGCATGATTGCATGTCTTGTCACTTCATTACACAATATGGGTTGTAAAATGTGATATGAAGTGTTACACATTCAGTATTGTATAGCATTGTTTGACTAAACTGAAACCATGTTGATGCAAAAGTTATCATGCTTATTAGGATTCTAGCCACACAACTCGATTAAACTATAAAAATGTTTTCGAACTCTGCATGCCCTATTGCATTTTAATTCAGATGAGGTGATTTCTCATAGCCTACATTACATGTACGTTTTAAGTCGATATGTTAGAAAAATTTGAGGGTGAAATGACTCGGTCAGCAGTAATTATACATACGAAATGTTTATTGAGTGTTACTCTCTTCAAAATTCAAAATAGTTTCTTGTTTAATGAAGTTGCCACTATTTGATTATGATTTTTTCTTATGCAGTTTGGATAGGAAGACGAAGAAGTCCGAAGAACCCTGGTTTATTCCTTCCAACACTAAAATTTTGGTTAAGCTATTTGAAGTAGGTAAAGGCTTTAGCGCCTTCTCTTCCCTCCACCAGTGAAATGGCGATTTCGACCAGGATATCTTGGCCGCCGAGGCGGATTAGGAGTTGTTCCAAAACAAGCAATCCAGAAGACAACCGATTCTATTTCTCTCCCTGGAATGTCCTCAGCAAAAGAGCGAATTCGAAGGCATCTGTCTCCAGTCAATAGTACCGTGTTTCTAAATATTCTCCGTGGATTGTCAAGACTTCTTAATGACTTGTCATTGACTTCAATACACTTTACAGTTTTAATGATCCTATCGTCATTTGTTTCTTTGGGATTAAAGAATTCGTCTTGAACTCGGTCATAAGGACTTCTCACTTTCAAAGTTCGACCCGTTGTTGTTACAATCATGAAATGTTTCATGTTTTTGCTAATGAACTCCAGTGCTTCTTTAACTTTAGCTGCTGTCTCATTACCTTCTATCATCATTTCTCGCACTTCGGGATTGTACATGTCGTTTGCGAACTTTCTGGCATAGCGAAGCCTTAGGCCACCTTTAGATAAACCTTTTAGCTCCAGAAGAACTAAAATTTATTCACAAATATTCAATTAAGCTTCAATGAATATTAATGGCTAACGTAATAAAGATTAGATTTCTACCTGAAACAGGCAGAATAATTTTGAATGGAACTAGTTTTACGAGACGCTTTATCCATTCCAACTTGTTAATATAGCAATTAGTATCAACGATAATTCTCTTCGGGCGTACAAATATATCACCGTAGAAGCCTCGCTGTCGTATTTGCCACCAAATCTGCAAGGAACGAAATATTTGATTAGGTCAGACCTATAATTCATACGAAACATGCAATAGTTTTCATACTCTTTGCATTGGTGTCCAGACAAAACAAGGGGGATGCGTTGGAATATTTGTCGGAATTTTCCTCAGAATTACTCTAGCATTATTACAATCGGGCCGACGGTTAACAACGGTCTTTGGTTTATGTAAAATACTTTGAGCCCAGAACCAGAAGTTCTTCTGTTGATGCATTTACAAAGAAATACAATAGTTACAATGGTCTCCACGTTATTATAAATCATGGTAAAACAAACACAAATTGCTCACGTCAGTTAATCCGCACATTTCGGAGTCCTTCTTTGGTGCCTGCAATTTGACTACACTGCTAAACGATTCCAGCCGTGAAGATTCCAACTTGGATTGTAAAACTCCAAGAGCTTTTAATTGGTGCTTTCCGTATTGCAAAAGAGTATCCAGTCGTAAAAAGAGTTGAGCTCGCCTCTGTGTCAATTCATTTTGTGAATTTCATACAGCGAAAATAAGATTGTACATTGTAATTATATGTCTGGTAATAACTTACAACCACGGTTCTCGTGCTGGTGAAATATTCTAGGTTATAGAGGTCAATTTGAAAGCACGATAAACCAATTAAAATGACCATTTCCGGAAACGGTGATAGTGGTACACGAAATAAGTCTGTAGCCATTAGCCGGATCTTAGGAAATATGCAGAGATCTTGACGGCGAGTTATGGTTTCCAACTTGGTCATCAACTGCGCAAATATCACCCAAACGTCGTCTGTCAAGTCTGCTGCATTTGAACCTTTGCTCTTTTCTATGCGCCTGCAAATTAAAGCATGATTATCATGGGTGAATGCAAGGGGATTTAAAAAAATCAACGGACCTTATCGAGAATACGGGGCGGCAGCGCCCTTTATTCCAGAGAGCTTCATGATGGACTAGCCAATCGCACCATATCTAAATTATTAAGCTCGTTAATTCACAATTATGACTTCATGACTTCAATTATTCTTTTTGATGTGAATGAATTTCTCACAACAACTCCTGCGGAAATGTAATCAACTTGGGGGTTTTTCCAGTCACATAAGTCTATTAACTTGAGCAGTCTCTCCACAGCAATGCTGAACATCTCCAAAATAAATGCTACTGCTGAATTCCGGTTGTACACCATCTGGGCGGAATGTGAAGTTGTTCCTACCCCTAGAAAATAAAACCAAATTACGATATAGTGCTCAGCACTTCTTGAATTCTTTATGTGTTGAGGAACACTTTAGTTTCGGCATAGGACTCACCTTTACCATCAAGTGAATCCACAGTACACAATCCTAAGGCCACAATTTGCATAAAACGAGAAAATGAAATTTTCGCTTCCTTATTTAGTAATCCTTCAAAATAAACGAGTGCCTCTTCTGCAACTTCCTCAAATGTATCCATCCTGAAGCGTTCCAAAATATCACAATAACACAATGTGTTAAAATTGGTGATTAGTGATAGGTGGGTTTTTGCGAACCGTAAGTTTCTCACCCAATATTCGTGCAAACTTTGCCCATCGAAAGTACGTAAGTTTGAGCGAATCTGTCATAAGTCTCAGTACACGATAGAGATGCCTGGTGTTGCTTTTTTGTGGGAGGTGCCGTTTCCATTCCAGTGGGAACTTGGTTGTGCTTATATTTTTCCGGCAGTACCCAAATTTCCCTCTGAAAATGTTTATCGAACCGAACACACTTTTCAGGAACTTTCGAAAGAGCATACCAGTAATTCTCCTTGACTTTTTGCCTCTGTAAATTTCAACCCACAATTGTAAAAATTTACTTCGAATACATGAAGTGTTTTAGAACTTACAGCTTCATATGCTTGGAAGAATACTTCTTGCAAATCATGACGACTTGTCTCAGTTGGGTAGGAAGAAAGACTGGCTCGTAAGAAGCAATACGTGGTTCCAATGAAGTCATGCTACAATTACAAAAAAGTATATTGCTCATCATAATACAAACTTTTGACTGTAACGAGCTAAGCACAATAAATAGTTACAAAACTTTCTTAGACTTACCATGTATGTAGCAATTACACCGAGCTGATGAAATGCTCGTCCTTGTGAAATATCTACGAGTCTAGCCATCTCATAGAATCTACAGTAAATGGGGCTTGATAAGGGTACAATCTCTATACAGCCAACGAAATGTGAAAAAACTTACTCCATTGCTTGTTTTCTAAAGTTAGGAGCAAGCCTGAGTTGAAAACCATATCTGCATAGATCTCCGATATAAATAAAAATTCTGTAAACGATTTTGGTAGCTTTTTGCTTCAGTCCGACACTTGGATACACGAATCCCGATTTTTTGAAAACTTTACTCAAATCTAATGGAATATTTGTTTGAAAGACATCAATGAGATCTCTAAAATGGCATCTCCCCTAGAATCAAGGAAGACTTACGTTATTTGTACGTTTCTAATTAAAGGTAAACTCAAACTAAATTACCATCTCAATGAGCTTTAGCATAAAAAAACCGCCACGCGAAGAACAATTTTTTTCAGCGAAACCAGTACGAATAATAGAAATGTTTTCATAAAGGGCAGTCCTCCACACTTGCTGGTCAACATTGAATTGTATGTAAAATTGAATATCTGTTGCGCAAATATGCATGGAACTATCCAGCATCAATTTTCTGTAGAAAAAAATCACTGAATTACCTCGAGTAACACTTAACGTAATTAACATGTTTGAATTAAATACTGTATCGATTTACGTTAACTTAAAAAATAGTTCACTCTGGTCCTCAAATTGGGCCGTAGATTTACAAGATTGCTGCAACTTGACCAGATAAGAGTCTATACGGCAAATAAAGCGATACCAGTCTCTTGAAGTCCCTGAGATCGGACATTCCAAGTAAGGCACTATGTCTTCTTCCGTTAGGTTTGTACTCCTGCACGAGCATAAGATGTTAATTATTAGATTTTGATCGAGAACTTCAATGCTTTGGAAAACAGTTAAACTTACTCTGCTCTAGTGGTTTTTGGCCTTTCATCTCTGTGCTTGACTTTTTTTGCTGTTCCACTACCAGTGCCTTTTGCAGTTTTTGTCGGTCGTCTGCTTGCCAGAATACACTACAGCATTTTACAAAGAACATACGATACATGACTTTTAATATACAGAACTTACCCAGGTAGTGAGCTTTTTGACGACGCATTTGTGTTCCATTCCTCGCCATTAACAGATGGGTTTTTAGTACTCGACATATTGCCGATTGGTCAGTATTACGTTAATAATTCTACAATGCTATAATTCTTCGTCATCTAGTATTCCCACAAAACTCAGGAAGGGTCATAGTAGCAAATTGCCTAGAATGAAAAATAAACTTTTTGAATCACCTGTTAATTAAAGCTCAGCAACTTTAGGCTATACTTTACGTTTAAAACTCATCGAAGGCGATAATAATCACAAACCGTACATAGATAAATTTAGAGAAAAATTGCTTCTCAAAAATCTTACTCTAAACAAATGATTCGAAACTTGCTTACCCAAACGTGAATTTTGAAGAACATCATTCTTTTGCACTTGTAAAATTTGACGCGTTTCAAGTATTTTTCGAAAAATTGAAACTGCTAAAGATTTTTTTGAAGAAAGAATACATTTAGTGGAAATGGCCAATTTGTAAGATCCTGATTATTATTATTAAACTGTGGTCGCAGGGAATCGAGAGAGAGGAGCGCCGCCTAACCTTCCTGACGACCCTCAACGTTCTGACGAAACAGAAGGCAGAACTCCGTCGTCTCTTCAAAATATTGTTCCTTCTCGAAAATTGCTGTTTACAGATTTCACATTCTCGTTTTCGGCGCGCTTGCGAGAAAATATTGGGGCACTGGGATACGAACAAAGGATTGCGCTATTTCCTAGGCCCCGTGCAATGACTTGACTTGCATATAAGCAATAGCATAAAGTAGTGTGATCGGGGTTTTTGCAATTCAACTGTCCAACATAATATCATTAAAATTGAATTATCATGCTAACGTACTTGATGGTAGTCAACTATGATGATAGTTATCAACTTATCAGAATATAATGTAAAAATATCTTGTAATTGATTTTAAACTTTAGCTATCAATTCCACATTAGAATGTGTGTCTCAAATTGTTTTAGTTCAATGCTACTTTTTGAAATGGTATTTTAACATGATTGTTCTTACAATAGTTCACTACTATTTCGGAGTACTGATTGAATGATTGATTGAGAGAAGACTAGAAAAATGGTAGTTGTCCTATATTATTCTTTCCAAATTAGTCTATAGTGAGTCTAGACATGCATGCATCCGACTTTATTCATGTATA
>Ga0194135_10000046_pt1 | contig 65124 bp, 61 predicted proteins | sample LitLau_LLRF_2013_FD_134024 | JGI IMG/M metagenome (GOLD analysis project Ga0194135, IMG submission 134024) | Freshwater sediment microbial communities in response to fracking from North America - Little Laurel Run_MetaG_LLRF_2013 (version 2) | ecosystem: Environmental > Aquatic > Freshwater >...
ATTAAAAATAAGCACGAAGTTGAACATTTCCTGTGTGAACCACAGATCCTGTCTCGCTTTTTCGTCCCTGATAATTTAAATTTATATCCAGAAATTGTGTTATATTCTTCTGTAGGAGTAATTTCCAGACTAAATTTTGACCTGCCTGAAGTCCTTCAAGCATCTGAAAACCTACAGATGAAAACTCATTTCCGTTAAATTTGTTCTGATAAAATGAAAACTCACCATTTACAGTTACCTTTTTTTCTCCTGCAAAAGAAAAAGAAGTTCCCAGTCTGTTTTGTACCAGAGTTTCAAAATTCCCAATCTGATTTTCCTTATTCTGAAATTCATAGAAAAAATCCAGACTCGTATTTTTCGAAAATAAATAACTCACTTTTGGTGCGAACTGATACCCTTTTAAGTCATAATTTTTTTCTACAAAATCTTTAGAAACTAAATCTGTTTTGATGGTTTTGGTAAAGAAATTAAACAGCCAGCTTTTTTGATATAAATGCGTGTATTGAAACTGATGAGAACTGTTGGTAACATTTTGTGATCCTATCGAAAGCAAATTTTTTCCTTTATTAATAAGGTAGGTATAAGTAACAGAATGTTTTTGTTTTCCTCTATTGTAATATAAGCTGTTTCTAAAACTAGAATTCAGTCCTAATATATTCTCTTCTGAAGAATGAAACGGATTGAGTTCTAAACGCTCTCCCATGCTTTTTACCTTTCGATCCATAATAAAGGAAGTCTGATTGTAGAAATAAGAAATCAGCTTTTTGAAACCTTTGTCGTTTTGCCACTGCAGAGGATTTAAAATAAGAGATTGCGAAAATTTATTCTGATTGGTTTTAATGTAAATCTGATTGGGCAAAAAGATTCGGACATATCGCGCCTGATCCGGAAAAGCGGCAATTTCAAACTCTTCTAATTCCTGAATTCCGTTACCATTATAATCATTCCAGGTATAAACACCCTGACCGGTTGGCACTTCAACATAAGTAAACTCTTGCTGGGCAATAGTTCCGGAGCTGGTTTCATAAGCGGTTCCGGCTTGCATCAACTGATTGAAAAAGCGATCATTATAGAGTATTCTCGAATTTAAAGAAGGTTCGTTTTTGCGCGTAGTGTTTGTGAAATCCAAATTACGGTAACTGGCATAAACGGCTAAATCTGTTTTTTTGTTCTGAATCAGTTTTGACTTAAAATAGTAGGTTTGAGAATTGTTTACATGTTGCAATAATCCATTTTGTAAACTGTCATTTCGACGTTGCAAATATCCAATTTCAACAAAAACCTTAGTACTGTCTCCACGGCCAATAAATGTACCATACTCTGAAAACCTTTGGCTTAAAGCCGAAAACTGATTCGTAACTTTGTCTTTTTGCTGATTATTTTCAAGCTGCATACTCGCACCAATCCAGTTTTTGCCAAAATGATATTTGGTCCGGCTTTGATTTCTGATAAATTTTGAAGTCGAATTGGTGGCATCACTATTTAAAAAACTGCCTTGATTTTCGATCGTCCAGTTTTGTAATTTAAAAAGAGCAGTTGTGGTGTGTCTGGCTCCTGAATAACTTTCGGTATAATCGAGTTTCTCAAACTGATAGGTAAACAAACCAATATTCGAGGTTTTCTTTTTGGCAAATAAATCAAAATTTACACCAGTAAGCAATAAACTCTGATTTCCGGAAAGTGTAGTGTTTAAGTTCCAGTCGCGATTAAACTCGATATTATACAAACGCTCAACAGATCTAAAATCAGCCTGAACAAATTGATAATTTGCAAAAGCATCTAATGTCCAGTTTCGGGTAAAAAGGCGTTTTTTAATATTGGTTTTAAGAGCAACTCCGCCATTGTTACTGTCATCAATTTTTGAGAATAAATTTTTATCGTTGTTGCTTACGGCAATTTCAAAATCAACCAGAGTTTTCTCATTCGGATTGTATTTTCCTAAAAAGGTCGCGACCTGTAATTTTATGGGGGCAACCAGATTTACAATGGGTTCGTAATTTCCTTGCAAAATACCATTAACAGGCGGTACATATTGATAAATACGTTCAACTGAATTGTTGTTCTGAATAATATAATTTCCGGCATTATTACCTACAAGACTAAACTTTACATTGTATAAAACATTGCTGGCATCTTTTGAGTATTCATAAACTTCTATAGCATTAACTAAAGTTTTTTTATACAAAATTTTATTATCGGCATAAGTATCAACATAGGCCGATGGGGCTTTCATTAAATTAGGATCGTCGCCTGCCTGACTTAAAATATTAACCTGTTCTTTCGAAAGATTTTGTTGTAAAGGCTGATTTTTCATATCATTTTCAGAATAAATATAACCGCCAAAACTCCAGTTTTTATTCTCATGCGTAGCGCCTGCATAAGTTACTAGTCGATTGTAATTTCGTTCAGAATATTGATACTCGATATTAATTCTCATCTCCGATGTAATCGTAAAAAGAGAAGTAAAAGTAATTTCTCCGGCATTATAATCAATCACATAATCATTGTTTTCGCCACGTTTTAGCAAAACACCATTTACGTAAACCCGCTCTGAGCCTGAAATAACCAAAACATACAATTCGCCATTTTGACCTTTTAGTTTATAAGGTCCCTGATTGCCTTCCTGACCTGTAAAAGTACTTTTGGCATATTGTCCTTTTACAAAAGCAACCGAAGCAAAAATGTTAGTTTTACTATCCTCTGTGCCAAAATTAAAGCTGGTGGCAAGTCCCTGAACCTTTTTGTTGAAATTTAAAAATTGAGTTTTTCTGTTTTCTAAAAAGACATCTCCCGCCCGAATGTTCCAGTCGTTGCTGAAAAGTTCCATAAAGATATTATCAAACTGATCCAGTTTTTGCGAATAACCACCATCTTGCAACGGAATATTTTTGTCCTGAAGTGAGGCACGAAGACTAACTTTATCAGATATTTTTCCGGTAATCTGCAAATCCAGATTAGAATTTAAAACCGTGTTTTGATTGTTTCCCACCGTAACGCCACGTGTGATGCTTCCGGAAGTATTTAAACCGTCAAAAGGAGTGACTTTTGGAGTATTTGAGTTGTCGATTTTATATAATTTTTCAGTACCAATATCGTTAGTTACAATCTGATTCGATTTATAGAGACTGTATTCTTTGGTTAGGAAATCGGGATATTTTAGGTAGTTTACAATTAAAGTATCAGAAGCAGATCCTAGTTTTTCGTTTAAAATTAAAGTTCCTTTTTGAAAATTGACTTTGTAAAAACTCGAATCTACAGGCTGATTTTTAGTGTTTAAAAGTTGAAAAAAACTCGAGTTAATGCTGAACTCTTCCAAATGAATAGTATCTCGTGTTACCCTTACTTTTTTGGTTTTGTACGATGATTCCGTTTCCTGTGCCTGAAGCCCGGAATACCAAATCAAAACCGTTAGTAACAGTAATTTTTTCAACATAAATACTTTAACTCTAAAAAGTCAAAAGTAGTATTTATAATCGGGAATTTTCAGGTCCTGTACTTTCCTCTTTTTAAACCGTTATTTATTTTGAAAAACAGAAGAGCATACAGAGAAAAAACATTTGTTAAGATTAAAAAGTAACCTAGTTTTTGTTTCTGATTTGTTGGTACATAGAAGCCGAGATCGAGATAGCTAAAACCACCGAAGTTCCCATTTTTATCAAATTTCCTGTATGGTTTGAATTGTAAAAAAAGTAAGCAAAGTAAAGACAGCTCATAATAGCTATACTATATTTAAATATAAAAAATTTCATGTTTTGCTATACGTTTTATCAAAATAAGTACTTGTCTTTAGTTCTGTTATTTGGCATATTCTCCAATAATAATGAGAATTGCGATTATAATTATAACTAGAAATACAGAGTTTGGATTGGCAAAATTTATAGTCCATCCCATTTCCTTAATTCTTTTTGGAGGGAATAATCTGTTGTCTTTTGGATTATAATAGAAAATGCCCCAAATCCAGTTGTGCGGATTGTTCTTCCGTTCGTTTTCAGGTTTTTCGTTGGGATTATGCTTTGAATTCATGTATAGTAGGTTTTATTCGTAGCGTTAGAACTGATTAAGGGTGTTTTTTGCTAAATCGGTATCCTAAGACCACTATGATTACAAGAAGAAATAGAAGTAATGCTTAGCCAGCCATTTTTTTTTGGGTTAATTTTTTAGTTTATTTCAGATTTGGTGAACAGAATAATTTATTTGTTTTTGTAAGACTAAGGTACTGTTTTGTGAACACATATTTTATGCGATTATCGGGTAATTTGTAATTAATTTAAAACAGATTTATTTTTATTTTTAAAAATAATCTGTTTTTTGTGAGTATATATATCAAAAACTGTCCTCTATAGTTTTGTAAGTAAAAATGCGAACTAGTTATGAATGTTGCTGTAGGTAATAAAATTAAAGCACTCCGGAAAAGTAGAAAGATATCGCAGGAAGAAATGGCTGAGTATCTTCGAATATCACAATCGGCTTATGCCAGGATGGAAGGTGGCGAAAGTCATACCTGGGCTATTCATATTTTAAAAATCTGCAAGGTTTTTGAAATTGTTCCCGAAGAATTATTAAGAATAGATACTATTGGAGACCTTAATCTAATAGGAATTAATACTGTAGATAATACCGCTCTCTTATCTGAGAAAGTAATCGAACACTACGAAAGACGAATAAAAGAGTTGCAAAAGATAATTGAAGAACTGAAAAAGCAAAGGAAATTTTAAAACCGGATTTTGCTTAAGATTTTGAATTTTATTTTCCTTTGAAAAGTTCATGCGATGGCTTGGTTTTTCTTACTGTTATGTTAAAGAATTTTTAGAATTATAATAAGTCTGGATTGTTAACAAAATTATTTAGTAGAGAAAATCTAAAGATAATTTTAAGAAGACCTTATTCTATAATCGGGTATTTTAGGTCTAAATTTGAATAAAAAATAAATCTTTTCTTACTTTTGTAGTGATAAAGGCTTATAAAGTGAATGTAATAATAGGAAATAAGTTAAAAAAATTACGTAGAGCAAAAAAATGGTCACAACTACAAGTTGCAGGTTTTTTACATATATCACAATCTGCATATGTTCGAATGGAAAAAGGACAAAGCGCTTCCTGGGCAATTCATTTGGTAAAACTATGCCAGATTTTTGAAATTACGCCGCAAGACTTAGTCAGAAAAGAAACGGGTACTTTGATTAACAAACAGCGTTTAACCGAAACAGGATTGTTTAATGTTTACAGAAAAATAATCAGAAAATATGAGTTGCAGATAAAAGAGCTTGAAGATGTCATCAAGGAACTGAAGAAGGAGAAAAACTAAAACAAAAAAGGCTTCACTGCGGGGTGAAACCTTCTTAATATAAATTGAATTGAAATAATTAACGAAGTAAAATGCTATTCGTTAAGCTCTTTAGTTACAATTTGCATTGTTTCGCGGCTTACCTGTTTCAATAAAACTTCTTTATTTTCTTCAACTGTTTGTGCAGCTTGTTCCGTAAAATGGCGAATGGTATACAAGGTCACATTTTCGCTATAATCGACTTTGAATTTTTTCGAAAGAATAGCATTCAAATCATTGAAATTCTCAAATTTATCTTCAACACAAACCGAAAAACTAATCGCCGAATTCTGAATCAGGTTTACTTTTATCTTAAATTGATGGAATAAAGCAAAGATCTCACTAATGTTTTCTTCCATTATAAAAGAGAAATCTATAGACGAAAGCGAAATCAACAACTGATTTCTCTTTACAATAAAACAAGGATATTGTGGTTCCAGATCAACACCTTTAGAAACGCAGGTTCCTTTTAATAAAGGGTTAATAAACGATTTTACGTATAACGGAATTTCTTTTTTCTGTAATGGCTGTAACGTTTTTGGGTGAATTACAGTTGCTCCGTAAAAGGCTAATTCGATTGCTTCTCGATACGAAATCTGATTTAGTAAACTCGCATTTTCAAAATAACGTGGATCAGCATTCATAACTCCCGGAACATCTTTCCAGATCGTTACACTTTCGGCATTTAAGCAATAAGCAAAAATTCCGGCAGTATAATCAGAACCTTCGCGGCCTAAAGTGGTAGTGAAATTATTTTCATCGGCACCTAAAAATCCTTGCGTGATGTTTAATTGTTTTCTGGGTACATTTTTGCTGATAAGTTGCTGTGTAGTTTCCCAGTCAACTTCTGCATCACGATAGTTTGCATTGGTTTTAATAAAATTACGAACATCAAGCCATTGTGTTTTAATGCCCATAAAATTCATAAAATGACTTAAAATCGTAGTCGAAATCAATTCTCCAAAGCTTACAATCTGATCGTAGACAAAATTATAGTTTGGTGATTTATTATGTGCCAGAAAATATTCTAATTCAGTAAACTGAGCTTTTACCGCAGCAAAAACCGCATGTTTTTCATCCTCAAATAAATCTAATAATATTTGATTGTGATATTTTTTTATTTCCTGTACAGATGAATTCAGTTCTGATGATTTATCAAAATAATTCTTGATGACTACTTCAAGAGCATTTGTTGTTTTTCCCATTGCTGATACGACCAGAATGACATCCTCATAACCTACTTTTTGTAAAACGTCGTATACGTTTTTAATTCCTTCAGCATCTTTAACTGATGCACCACCAAATTTAAATACTCTCATTTTTAATTTTAGATTTTTAATTTTAGATTTCAGATTGAACTGAAATCTGGTATTGTGTATGTTTTTTTGTCACGACCCCGGCAATACAAATAAGCGAAGTATGACACCAATTCATTTGTGTTAATTTGTGAAATTCGTGACGAAATATTTTTTATAGTTTTTCCAGAAACGAATCGATTCCTGTTTTGTCCATTTGAACAACCTGCCATCCATCGAGAATTTTTGCGCCTGAGTTTTTGTAAAAATTTACGGCAGGAGTATTCCAGTCCAGAACGTTCCATTCAACTCTTCGCACATTATCTCTCTTTCCCTGTTTCATGATTTCGGTATAAAGTGCAGATCCTAAACCGGTGCCGCGCATTTTTTCTTTTACGATCAAATCCTCAAGATGTATTGTTTTTCCTTTCCAGGTAGAATAACGGTAATAGTATAATGCAATTCCAACAATTTCCTTTTCATGCAGGTCATTTTCAATTTCTGCCACAAATACATGAAAGAGCGGTTTTTCGCCAAAGCCATCACGAACCAAATCCTCTTCAGTGATCACGACTGCTTCAGGTTCTTTTTCGAATATTGCCAGCTCCTGTATCAATCCCAGAACAGATTTCATGTCTTCGGGATTTCCTTTTCTGATATTCATAATGATGTAAATTTTATTTTTGTAATCTGCCTAATTGCCTTTTTTCTGAAATCGTTCTCTTGTAAGAACAATTTGTAAGGGCAATTTCAATATTCTTATTATTATGTGTTTATTAGCTAAAAAAGTATGTTTTTATGACATGCTTTTTACTATTAATTAGCAAATATACAATAGTGGCAAACTAACAAAATAATTTTTAAATCATTCTCACAAAATAAACGATATTTGTGACTTAAAAACAAAACTACAACGATATAGCAATGGAAGAACGCAATAAAACACTGGGAGAGTTTATTATTGAGAACCAGAAAGCATTTCAGTATTCGTCGGGGGAGCTTTCCCGAATTATCAACTCTATACGTTTGGCGGCAAAAGTCGTAAACTATAAAGTAAACAAAGCAGGTTTAGTGGATATTATTGGCGCCGCCGGCGAGCAAAATGTTCAGGGAGAAGACCAGCAAAAATTAGATGTATATGCAAACGAAGTATTTATCCAGACGTTAATAAACCGTGAGATTGTCTGTGGAATTGCTTCAGAAGAAAACGACGATTTTATAACTGTTCAGGGGAGCGACAACAGTCATAATAATAAGTACGTGATCTTAATGGATCCGCTTGACGGATCTTCAAACATTGATGTAAATGTTTCTGTGGGGACTATTTTTTCTGTTTTCAGAAGAATTACCCCAATAGGAACCCCGGTAACCAGCGAGGATTTTTTACAGCCGGGAATCAATCAGGTTGCAGCAGGATATGTAATTTACGGAACTTCGACTATGCTGGTGTATACAACCGGTTTTGGAGTAAATGGTTTTACACTAAATCCGGCAATTGGTACATTTTATCTTTCGCATCCAAATATGAAATATCCTGAAAACGGAAGCATTTATTCGGTAAACGAAGGAAATTATGTTCATTTTCCGCAAGGCGTAAAAAATTATATAAAATATTGTCAGAAAGAAGAAGAAGACAGGCCTTACACTTCCCGATATATCGGAAGTTTAGTTTCAGATTTTCATCGAAATATGATCAAAGGCGGAATCTATATTTATCCAACAAGTTCAAAAGCACCAAAAGGAAAATTACGTTTATTGTACGAATGTAACCCAATGGCGTTTATTGCAGAACAGGCAGGAGGAAAGGCGACAGACGGTTTTGGAAGAATCATGGAAATTCAGCCAACAGAATTACATCAAAGGGTTCCGTTTTTCTGCGGAAGCAAAAATATGGTAGAAAAGGCTGAAGAGTTTATGGCCGAAGCGCTTTAGATGTAAATGTTTTTTCTGAACGCAACCTTTTTACCTTTTTAACATCTTTTAATAAAATAGATGTATGAAAAAAATATTGATTTTAGTTGTCATTGCTGTAGCTTTATTTGGCTGTTCTAATGAAGACTCAAACTCTGAATTGAGAGTTCGTTTATCGAATGTGAGTAAATTTAATTTTCAAAATATAACAGTAAACACTTCAACTGGAAATGTGAATTTTGGGGATTTAAGTCCCGGAAAAAATACGACATATAAAATATTTGAGAAAGCTTATCGTTATGCATTTATTGAATTACAAATTGACGGAAAAACCTATACATTGCAGCCTATTGATTATGTTGGAGAAACACCATTGGAAAAAGGGAATTACACATACGAGATTACTGCAAATGATTCTCAGGAAAAATATGGAAAATTAAGTTTGACGTTAATTAAAAATTAGACAAAGCCCGTTAGGTAAAATGAATTGTGGAAATTAAAAACACTATAAAGTAATGTTTTATAATTCATAAATCCTCTCATATTTTAAAAAATAAAACCCGACACGTTTTTAAAACGGTCGGGTTTATTCTTGTTTTAGTTTGCATTTCAAGTATCAGTTCCAAACTGAATACTGATGACTATTTATTCATATTCTCCATTTCGAAAAGGAAAGTATCTAAATCTACTTTTTTGTCAATCAAAGACAATGCTTTCGAAATAATATAGTTTACGTTTCCAGGAGTAAATCCTAAAGCTAATCCCATACGGGTTAACATAACTTCTTGCTGGTCTCCTAAATGGTGATCAACATGAATCATTCTTGCTAAATCATATAAACGCTCTAAACGTTGAGAGTACAGGTAAGGAGGGTTTATTGGATATTTCAAAGGATTTTTAAGAATTTCAGTATATTCGTCTTCTGAAATCTCTAATCTTGAAGCTAATTTGTCTAAGAAGTCTTTTTCTTCCGGACTTACATGTCCGTCAGCAAAAGCTACACGCACAATTGCAGAGAAATGACCTCTGTTTCTTTGTTTGAATTCGTTATCAAATAATTCTGAAAATGGCATAATTAATAAGGTTTTTATAGCGCAAAGATAAATCTTATTTTAATTTAACAAATTTAAATTTCTCATAAAATTTAACTTAATTTTATTCGTTGATTTCAGATTTGACTTTAATAGTTTTTCAAAATAAATCGTAAGTTTACAACCCCTAATCATTTAATAGTATTACCCGTATGTCAGAATTTTGGATTTATTTTCAAATTGGATTAAAGCATGTTTTAGATATCAACGCTTACGATCACGTTCTTTTTTTAATCGCCTTAACAACACCTTATTTATTTAAAGACTGGAAACGTATTTTGTTGCTGGTTTCTGTTTTTACCATTGGTCACACATTAGCTTTATTGCTTTCGGTTTACGGAATTATTGCCATAAAAGTGAATACGGTCGAATTTCTAATTCCGATAACAATTCTGATAACAGCCCTTTTTAATCTTTTTACAGCAGGGAAAACTTCTAAAAATGATGGTTTGAATTTAGTGTTCTTTGTTACCTTATTTTTTGGAATTATACACGGACTTGGATTTTCTAATTATTTCAAGACCATTTTAGGAGGGTCAGCTAATTCAAAATTACTACCTTTAGGCGAGTTTGCATTAGGAATTGAAGCAGCTCAGTTAGTAGTGGTATTTGTAGTATTGATATTATCATATATTGTGCAAACCGTATTTCGCTTTTCAAAACGCGATTGGGCGCTTGTAATGTCGGCTTTTATTATTGGAGTTGTTGTTCCGATGATTATCGAAAGCCCAATTTGGAACAGATAAAATAAATGGAAGAAAAGAAATTAAATAAATACGATAAAGCCTATCTGAGAATAGCCAGAGAGTGGGGATCACTTTCTTACTGTAAACGAAAACAGGTAGGTGCCATTATCGTAAAAGACCGAATGATCATTTCTGACGGATACAATGGTACGCCGTCTGGATTTGAAAATTGCTGCGAAGACGAAGACGGATTAACACGTTGGGATGTTTTGCATGCCGAGGCAAATGCGATTCTTAAAGTAGCCAGATCGACACAATCATGCGAAGGAGCAACTTTATATATTACACTTTCGCCTTGCAAAGAATGCAGCAAATTAATACATCAGTCGGGTATAAAAAGAGTCGTGTATCATAGTGGATATCGTGACGACTCCGGAATTCAGTTTTTAATAAAAGCAGGTGTCGAAGTTGAACATATTCCTGTTTTAGAAGAGTAAATGAAATTTAATCCTAAATATTTGCCCATAGTGATCGGAGCAACCTTTGCTCTTGGAACCGTAGTCGGAAGCCTGATGAATGCTCCCGCCGATGATCAGCTTTTGGCTAAAAATTACTCCAAAACCAAACTCAATAAACTAATTGATTTTATCAATAATGAATATGTTGATAGTATCAATACAGATTCTATTGTAAACCTTACAGTAGATAATATCCTGTCAAAATTAGATCCACATTCTGTTTACATTCCGCCAAGCGAACAGGCAGAAGTGGCAGAAAGTATGAAAGGTGATTTTGTTGGAATTGGAATCAATTTTTACATGTACAAAGATTCTGTAGCGATTATAAAACCGGTCGAAAACGGACCTTCGGCGAAAGCGGGATTAAAATCAGGAGACCGGATTTTGTTTGCCGGAAAAACCAAATTATTTGGTAGAAAACTGCCTTCAGACAGTTTGTTTTCGAAATTAAAAGGAATTAAAGGTTCTGAAATTGAACTGACCGTTTTTAGAAAATCAGAACAAAAGAAATTAAAGTTTAAAATTAAAAGAGATATTATTCCGATAAAAAGCGTTGATGCATCTTTATTACTCGGAAATAATACAGGATATATTAAAATCAATCGTTTTGCAGAAACCACTTTCGATGAATTTAAAGCTGGTTTAACGCGATTAAAACAAAAAGGTATTCAGTCGCTTGTTATCGATCTTCGTGATAATGGCGGAGGATATATGGAAGAAGCAATCGCTATCGCCGATGAGTTTTTGAAAAATAAACAGCTCATCGTTTTTACAAAGAATAAAAACGGAACAACTGAAAAAACTTATGCCACAAAAGCAGGAAGTTTTGAAGCCGGAAAAGTATATGTTTTGATCAACGAAAATAGTGCTTCGGCAAGCGAAATTCTGGCAGGAGCTCTTCAGGATAATGATCGAGGAACCATTGTAGGACGCCGTTCTTTTGGAAAGGGGCTGGTGCAGCGCGAAATGGATTTTAATGATGGATCTGCAGTTCGGTTAACAGTTGCCCGCTATTATACGCCAACCGGAAGATCAATTCAAAAACCTTATAAAAAAGGAAACGAAGAGTATTATAAAGAATCAGAGTTACGAATAAAATCAGGTGAGTTATATGCTAAAGACAGTATTAAAGTAGCTGATTCATTAAAATTTAAAACACCAAAAGGCAAAATCGTTTATGGTGGAGGCGGAATCGTTCCGGATGTTTTTGTGCCGATGGAAGCTGAACACGGAAATGAAAATGTTGCCTATTTGCTTCAAACCGGAATTGTTGGTCATTTTGTTTTTGAAGAACTCGATAAAGACAGGAATGCATTTTTAGGACTTCATTTTAATGAATTTATGGATAAAATGAAGAATTCTGATGTTTACTTTAAAAAGTTCAGAAACTATATTTTAATGACTGGTTTGGATCTCAAATTTGATAAAACAAAGACTTTGGTAAATCGCTATATTGCTGCAGAATTTGCCCGTCAATTGTATGGAGAGATGTATTATTATGATGTTATTCTAAAAGAAGATGCTATGATAAAAGCTGTTTTGAATCCCAAAAAGTAAATCTTAACTTTTGTGTCAAATGAAAATAGAAACGATTGTAAATGCTGAAATCGAACTTTTAACAGCAATTAAAAATGCTGATGTTTCAACTTTGGATAAAATGCTGCACGATGATTTGCTTTTTAATTTGCCAGACGGACAAACCATCACAAAACAATTTGATCTCGACTCTTATCGTTCAGGTAAAATGAAAGTCGAAACACTAGAAGCTTCAGATCAGATTATTAATATAATTGATGATGTTGCTGTTGTTAGCGTAGTGGTTTCATTAAAAGGGAAATACGATAACAATTCCCTGCAAGGAGCTTTTCGTTACATTAGAGTCTGGAAACAATTTGAAGGTGTAAAAGTTATTGCCGGAAGCTGTGTTCAGCTGATATAAATTTTAAAACGAAATTTAATAGTAATATAAAACAAAATTGGCGAATCTTGCGTAATTCTTAGCGTACTTTGTGGTTGAAATCTTAAAATATGAAAAATCTAAAAAAAATAAGTTTCCTGGTTCTGTTAATGACTTTTGTAATTTCCTGTGCTACTATGAAAGAAAATAATGTAATTACAGGCAAAGTAGATTCGGTAGAATCAGGCAAAGACGGCTATACGGCAAAAATTACAACCGATAAAAAAGAAGTTTATTTTGCAACTATCAGTATTGTAAATGTAGGTGGACCTCAAAATTACAAACAGCTAAAAAAAGGTGATGAGGTTTCGGTAAAAGGAGAAATCTGGAAAACTGATGACGAAAAACATATTAAAGTACAACAGATTGTTTCGGTGAAATAAAAGCTATAGAAAAAAATAAGCCATATAAGTTACATAAGTTCATAATAATAAATGCGCAAAGCATTAAATGAATGTATATAGTTTATATGGTTTAATAATTTTTATCGAATACTATCGTGTGTATGAGTTTGTACACCATTATTCCATAATGTCAGGATATCTGTGGCAACAGCAGCACCACTTCCGGCGGCAATAGCCAATTGGCTTCTCCAGCCTGCCAAAGTTCCAATAACATAAATGCCATCGGCAACTTTATGATCTTCGTTTTTAAGCTGAATACGTTGTTTTTCCGGTAATGCTTTTTTATGTGGTTCAATGTATTGCATTAAGCCTTCAATGTCAAAAGTATTGGCAGAGCCAATCCCGATAACGATATTTTTTGTTTTATATGAATTTTTGTTTGTGGTAACAGTAAATTCAGGATAAGAACCTTCAACTTTAATTACTTTCTCATTTGGGATCTGAGTAATATGCGGATAAGTTGTAGCCAGATCCTGCGTGCTTTCTTCAAGTAATTCAGAACCTAATTTGCCTGGTGTAATACCATAGGCATTGTAGAAAATTGCTTCTTGTAGAGAAGAACTTTTTTGATGTGTAAAAATTCCGATTTTTTTATCGGTAACAAAAGCTTTGTTTTTGGCAGATCCTAAAACAAGAGCACAAGACATGCCTGATACGCCACCGCCAATAATTAAAACATCGAACATATTAACGTCCGTTTGTTTTCTCTTCGATTCTTTTTGAAATTCTAAAAATCAAAAGAATCAAAACGGCACAAAATGAAGCTGCAATTCCAATAAAAGCAACTATACTGTCTCCTTGAAAAGGATTTTTAAAGTCTAGCAACGTAATATTAAAAACAATTAAAGCTAATGCCAGAAGCACCAAGATTGAAGTAAAGATTTTCATAATGATTGTTTGTTTGTCTAAAATGATAGAGTAGAACCCTTAGACGTAAAATGTCTTTAATTTGTGTTTTGAAATTTTGTGGGGTAAATTTATAAAAATAATTGTTAGACAAACAAACCTTTAACATTAGCGGCAAATAATTTAACAGCAATTGCTAAAAGTATGACTCCAAATGTCTTGCGAACTACGCCAAGTCCGTTTTCTCCTAATAAATTTTCTATTTTCTTAGAAGATTTTAGTACAATATAAACCAGTATAATATTCAGTAAAATGGCAATTATAATGTTTATGGTGTGAAACTGAGAGCGTAACGAAAGTAAAGTAGTCATGGTTCCTGCTCCGGCAATTAACGGAAACGCCAAAGGAACAATAGAAGCTGACCCCGGTTCTTCGTCACGATAGATTCTGATGCCTAATATCATCTCCAAAGCCAGAAAAAATAGTACAAAAGAACCTGCAACGGCAAAAGAATGCACATCAATACCAATAAGACTTAAAAAGCCTTCTCCAACAAAGAGAAAAACTATCATAATGGCTCCGGCAACAATCGAAGCTTTTTCTGATTCAATATGACCGACTTTTGCTCTCAAATTTACAATAATCGGAATAGAACCTACAATATCAATCACGGCAAAAAGTACCATGCTTACTGTAATGATTTCTTTAAAGTTAATTTCTAGCATATCGTTTTGATTTTAAGCGTTTAAAAACTGTTGCAAAAGTAGATAATAAAGTTAGGTGTTTTTTTGATACAATGCATTTTTGTTATAAAAACATGTTTATTTGGCTAAAAAAGTGATATTTGTAACGAATGATAATTTTATTGCAAAGATTCACAAAGATTTGCGCAAAGATTCGCAAAGGATAAAAATGATATAGCTTTGCGAATCTTTGCGTAATTCATTGCCTGCTTTGCGGTTAAATATTTAGAGTGTTTTATCTGCTTTCTTTGACTATCTTTGCACTTTATAAATTTCAGTATTTAATATCATGTTTCAGTTAGGGAAAACCATTATTTCAGAGGATATTCTGGAAAAAGAATTTGTGTGCAACTTGTCAGCTTGTAAGGGAGCTTGTTGTGTCGACGGAGATGCCGGTGCGCCTTTGAGCGAAGCCGAAACTAAGATCATGGAAGAAATTTATCCTAAAGTAAAGCCTTTTTTAAGAAAAGAAGGAATTGCTGCCATTGAAGCTCAGGGAACCTGGGTAAAAGGAACTGATGGTGATCTTGAAACACCATTGATTGATAATAAAGATTGTGCTTATGTTATTTTTGACGGAAAGACTGCGCTTTGCGGAATTGAGCAGGCTTATAATCAGGGAATTGTAGACTGGAAAAAACCGGTTTCCTGTCATTTGTATCCAATTCGTGTAAAAGACTTTACTGAATTTGCTGCGGTAAATTATGACCGCTGGGATATTTGTGATGATGCCTGTTCTTTAGGTAAAGAATTAGAAGTTCCGGTTTATAAATTTGTAAAAGAAGCATTGATTCGTCGCTTTGGTGAAGACTGGTATCTGGAACTTGAAAAAGTGGCCGAAGAACTTAAAAAATCATAAGAATTCGAATTGGCACCTATACTGTTTCCTGCGGATCTGTTTTGTCTCAAAAAAATAAATTTTTACCTCAAAAAAAACTTTTTAAAACAAATTAAAATTTCTTGCTTTTTATTCTAAAAAGTCTATATTTTACGGGCTTTAAGGTTAAGGTTTGAGTTTTAAATCATTCATTTACAATAAATTAATTATTATCTGAAAAACATTTCAATTTTTTGCCGTTGTTAAAAACTACGCCCGATTGTGAATAAGTTTGACTTTTATTTTTGGCAACAAATGACAATCTTTGTAGTCTACTGAAATGGTAAAAAAATCAGTAAAAAATTAAACAAAATTGTCATGTCACAAGTCGAGCCAATATTACAAGAAAATAAAAATCGTTTCGTTATTTTTCCAATCAAACATCATGATATTTGGGAATGGTACAAGAAAATGGAGGCTAGTTTCTGGACTGCAGAAGAAATCGATTTGCATCAGGACCTGACAGACTGGAATAATAAATTAAGTGACGACGAAAGATATTTCATCAAACATATTTTAGCATTCTTTGCAGCTTCTGACGGAATCGTAAATGAGAATCTGGCAGAAAACTTTGTAAATGAAGTTCAGTATGCCGAAGCGAAATTTTTCTACGGTTTTCAGATCATGATGGAAAACATTCATAGTGAAACGTATTCTTTATTGATTGATACTTACGTGAAAGATGAAGCCGAAAAAGCAGAATTATTTAATGCTTTAGAAGTTTTTCCTGCAATTGGTAAAAAAGCAGAATGGGCTTTAAAATGGATCGAGTCTGATTCGTTTGCCGAAAGACTTATTGCATTTGCCGCTGTTGAAGGTATTTTCTTTTCGGGAGCTTTCTGTTCAATTTATTGGTTGAAAAAACGTGGTTTAATGCCGGGATTAACATTTTCTAACGAATTAATCTCTCGTGACGAAGGTGTACACTGTGACTTTGCGGTGCACTTGCATAACCATCACCTGATTAATAAAGTGCCAAAAGAAAGAATTAAAGAAATCATTGTAGACGCCTTAAATATCGAAAGAGAATTTGTTACAGAATCTCTTCCGGTGAGTTTAATAGGAATGAATGCTACTTTAATGACGCAATATTTAGAATTTGTTGCTGACAGATTGTTAGTAGAATTAGGTTGCGAACGTGTATATGGTTCAGCAAATCCGTTTGACTTCATGGATATGATCTCTCTTCAGGGAAAAACCAATTTCTTTGAAAAACGTGTTGCAGAGTATCAAAAATCAGGTGTGATGAACACTGATAGCGATGCTCAGAAAATTTCATTTGATGCAGATTTTTAGACAACCAAAATAATTTTAGAGTTCCCCCCAAAGAAACACTAAAAGAATAAAATTTTAAACAATACCATTTTTTACGGTTGAATCTCTTTCCCAAATCGAAGATTCAATAACAATTTTTAATGCCTTTTCGGTCTGTTTTTCAGGCTGGAAACAGAAAACTATTGAGGATCCTGTAATTCTCAAAAAATAATTTAAAAACACGCAATGTTTAAGTACCGGAATTCGTTATTCCAGTGTCTTTCATTTTTTCAATAACTAAAATAGTAAGCTTATGTATGTAGTAAAAAGAGATGGTCACAGAGAGCCCGTAATGTTTGATAAGATTACAGAAAGAATCAAAAAATTGTGTTACGGCTTAAATGAGCTTGTAGATCCTGTTAAGGTAGCCATGCGTGTTATCGAAGGATTGTATGATGGGGTTTCAACTTCTGAACTTGATAATCTTGCGGCAGAGACAGCAGCATCGATGACTATTGCGCATCCTGATTATGCACAACTGGCAGCGCGTGTGGCAATTTCAAACCTACATTCAAATACGAAAAAATCGTTCTCTGAAACGATGAAAGATATGTATAATTACGTAAATCCAAGAAATGGTCAAGAAGCACCATTACTTTCGGATGAAGTATTTAAAGTAATTCAGGAAAATTCGGCTTTTCTGGATTCTCACATTATCTATACCAGAGATTTTAATTACGATTACTTCGGTTTCAAAACCTTAGAGCGTTCTTATTTGCTTAAAATAAACGGAAAAATCGTAGAGCGTCCGCAGCACATGTTAATGCGTGTTTCTGTAGGTATTCACTTAGACGATTTAAAATCGGTAATTGAAACCTACGACTTAATGTCTAAAAAGTTCTTTACGCATGCAACCCCAACGTTGTTTAATGCCGGAACTCCAAAACCGCAAATGTCTTCTTGTTTCCTTTTGGCCATGCAGGATGATAGTATTGATGGTATTTACGATACATTAAAACAAACAGCAAAAATCTCGCAATCTGCGGGAGGAATTGGGCTTTCTATTCATAACGTTCGTGCAACCGGATCTTATATTCGTGGTACAAACGGAACTTCAAACGGAATTGTTCCGATGTTGAGAGTTTTTAATGATACAGCCCGTTACGTAGATCAGGGTGGTGGAAAACGTAAAGGAAGTTTTGCGATTTACATCGAAACCTGGCATGCTGATATCTTCGAATTTTTGGATTTAAAGAAAAATACAGGAAAAGAAGAAATGCGTGCACGTGATTTATTCTTCGCCATGTGGACATCAGATTTGTTTATGAAACGTGTTCAGGAAGATGCATCATGGACTTTAATGTGTCCTAACGAATGCCCCGGATTATACGATGTTTACGGAGAAGAATTCGAAACCATGTATTTGGATTATGAATTTAGAGGAAAAGGTAGAAAAACCATTCGTGCACGTGAATTATGGGAGAAAATTCTGGAATCACAAATCGAAACCGGAACGCCTTATATGTTGTATAAAGATGCAGCAAACCGTAAATCAAATCACAAGAATTTAGGAACGATTCGTTCATCAAACTTGTGTACAGAGATTATGGAGTACACTTCTAAAGATGAAATTGCAGTTTGTAACCTGGCTTCTATTTCGTTGCCAATGTTTATTGAAAACGGAAAATTCGATCACGAAGCACTTTATAACGTAACAAAACGTGTAACCCGTAACCTGAACAAAGTAATCGACAGAAACTACTATCCGGTAAAAGAAGCTGAAAACTCTAACATGCGTCACCGCCCGGTTGGATTAGGAGTGCAAGGTTTAGCTGATGCTTTTATCATGTTGCGTATGCCGTTTACAAGTGATGAAGCAAAAGCATTAAATCAGGAAATTTTCGAAACACTATACTTTGCAGCCGTAACCGCTTCTATGGAAATGGCAAAAGAAGAAGGTCCATATTCAACTTTCGAAGGTTCACCAATGTCTCAGGGAGAATTCCAGCACAATATGTGGGGAATGAAAGATGAGGAATTATCTGGTCGTTGGGACTGGGCATCTTTAAGAAAAGAAGTAATGGAACACGGAGTTCGTAACTCATTATTGGTTGCGCCAATGCCAACAGCTTCGACTTCGCAGATTCTTGGTAATAACGAAGCTTTCGAACCTTATACATCAAACATTTACACACGTCGTGTATTGTCTGGAGAATTTATCGTAGTAAACAAACACTTATTGGAAGATTTAGTGAAATTAGGTTTATGGAACGAAGATTTGAAACAGGAAATTATGCGTCATAACGGATCAGTTCAAAATATTGACATTATTCCGCAAGACCTAAAAGATCTTTATAAAACAGTTTGGGAAATGTCGATGAAAGATATTATCGATATGTCCCGTCAAAGAGGATATTTCATTGACCAATCGCAATCGTTGAACTTGTTCATGCAAGATGCAAACTATTCTAAACTAACGTCAATGCACTTCTACGCTTGGCAATCAGGTTTAAAAACCGGAATGTATTACCTAAGAACAAAATCTGCAGTTGATGCAATTAAATTTACGTTGAACAACGATAAAAAAGAAGAAACAGCACCAACTTTAGTTGCAGCAACTGAAGAAATCAGTGTTGAGGATTATAAAGCAATGCTTTTGAAAGCTCAAGCTGCAGATCCTGAAGATTGTGAAATGTGTGGGTCTTAATTTTTTTATTAGAAGAAAGATAATAGAGTAAAGAGAAAAGATTTTTATTCTTGTGTTTATAGAAAAGCAGTTATTGTAATGATAGCTGCTTTTTTTGTTTGAAATATTCTCGTTTTGTTATTCCGAGTAGCGAGGAATCACACACAAAACGCTGTAAGGTATGTTGGTTTACTACATAAAACTCCTTATGAAGATTTCTCATTCTTCAGGATTACAATATTTGTTATAAGTCTTCGTTCTAATTAATACCAAAGATTTTTAAAACATATCATCTTAGTATCTAAGAACCTCAGAACCTTTCTCCAATTAAACCTTTAAGAGAAAGTCGAGTCTTATTGCTAAACAAATTTCTGTGTTATGAAAAAAAGCAATCTTTGGTCGTTACGGTTGGGTTTTTCCGGAAAAGAATCTGATAAAATTGAGAAACTAGGATTAGAGAAATTTCTAAAACATTCCTATGATTCGAAGTTTGACACACAACTCCCCGCTTTTTTAAACGATGATCCCAAAACATTAATAGAACTCAAGGAACTTAAGGAATCTATAAAAACCGCCGATTCTGAGGCTAAAAAGAAAATTCTCAAACAGGAAATCTATTCAGCAGTGGAATTAAAAAAATGGTGGATTGCCAAAATGCGAAACGACGAATTTCCGTTACGCGAAAATATGGTTTGTTTCTGGCACAATCATTTCGTATCTACTACACAAAAAGTAAAGGTCAATTACTGGATTTATCAGCATAATATGATTTTGCGGGAGCATGCTTTTGGAAATTTCAAAGAACTTACCAAACAAATCGTAAGATCGAATGCAATGGTGAAATACCTCGATAATGTCGATAACAAAAAAGGAAAATACAACGAAAACCTAAGTCGGGAATTACTCGAATTATTCACAATCGGCATCGGAAATTATACCGAAAACGACATCAAAGAAGGTGCAAGAGCTCTGGCTGGATTAAATTATGGAGATGATGGTGCAGTTTACAGAAAATTTGCAGAAGACAATAGTGATAAAACATATTTCGGAAAAACCGGAAACTGGAAAGCAGATGATTTAGTTGATATTATTTTCGAACAAAAGAATATTCCTTATCTCATTACCAGAAAAATTCTAAAATGGTTTATTTATGATAATCCGTCAGAAGAATTAGTGAGGTATTATGGCGATTATTTCAGAAAAGTGAAGTTTGAAATCGAACCGTTATTGACTAAGATTTTTATTGAAGAATATAAAAAAGAAACTTCAGGAACGAAGATCAAAGATCCGTTGGTTTATATTTTGCAACTTTTGGATGAATTGCATGTTGATGATCTTGATGATGGAATGATTATGTTTTTCCTGAAACAACAAGGAATGGATTTATACAATCAGGTCAATGTAAAAGGTTGGGACGGCGGAAATTCCTGGTTGACTTCGCAGATTTATTTGCAGCGCAATAACACATCAGATTTGCTTTGCAGCGGAAGAAGCATTACCAGAAAAGTATTGAATACAATGACTTCGGATACTGAAAAAACAAAGACAGAATTCGAGAAAATCGACGTAAAAATCGACTTTGATGCTAACGGAAATAATAAAACCATTATCACGGAATTGTCAAACAGATTATTGTTTAAAGTAAATGATTCGATGCAAAAAGACATGGAGAATTTACTGAAATATGATTTTGATCCACAAGAAGCACATGCCAATTTTGCCGTAATAAGGCTCTTTGATTACATTACAAAACTACCCGAATATCAATTAATTTAGAAAGCTACAGCTATGAACAGAAGGAATTTTCTAACGCTTACAGGAACTTTTACCGGCGGAATGCTGGTGCTTCCTGATTTTTTACATGCTTTTGGTTCGCAAAATAATCTGGTAATCGGCGACCAGTGTATCGTGTTTGTGCAATTGAATGGAGGAAATGACGGATTGAATACTTTTATTCCGTACGATAATCCGTTGTATTATGATTTAAGGACAAAGATAGCTTTGGGTAAAGATGTGGTTATCGGAAAAAATAACGGAATGGCATTTCATCCCTCCTTGAAAGATTTTGCCCAAATGCAGCAAAACGGAGATTTAACTGTAATTCAGAATGTGGGATATCCGGAGCCCATTCGTTCTCATTTTCGTAGTCAGGAAATTTGGCAAACCGCAACAGATTCGAATAAATATATAAATGAAGGCTGGCTGGGAAGATATTTAGATCTGCAATGCAACGGACATCAGGCAACGGCCGGAATAAATCTGGATTCGATCGATAATCTGGCATTAAAAGGAACAGAACCGAATTCGATAACTGTAAAAGACCCAAACCGATTTAAAGTAAAATCAGATAAAGAAGAAAATGTAACCTTGTCGGATAATCCGCAATTGGATTTTGTTCGAAAAATCGCTAATTCGGTTACAGAAGGATCGGATGAGATTCAGAAAGCATTGGCAAAATCAAAATCAGAAATCAGTTATCCAAAAACAGACTTATCTAAAAATCTGGAATGGATTGGCCGACTGATAAAAGGGAATCTGAATTCAAAAGTATATTACACTTCGCTTGGCGGATTTGACACTCATGATAATCAACTTGTCATTCAGGAAAAACAATTAACGACTTTAAATGATGCTTTGTACAGTTTTTATCAGGATTTAAAGCAGGCACAATTACTTCAAAACGTTACAATCGTAGCGTTTTCAGAATTTGGGCGACGAGTAAAAGACAACGGAAACGGAACAGATCACGGAACTGCTGCGCCAATGTTTATCATTGGCGGAAATAACAAAGGAACTATTTTAGGAAATAATCCGGACTTATCTAATTTGGATAATGGAGATTTAAAATACGAAATTGATTTCAGAAGTGTGTATGCTTCATTATTACAGCAAAAAATGAATTTCGATTATTCTAAAATTGGAATAAAGAATCAGCCGGTTTCGGGATTGTTTTAAAAATAAAAAATTAAATTTATTAGTTTGTTTTTTCGTTGAGCTTACTTCATGGTAATTTGATAATATTTGTAATAATGAAAATATGGAAATTAAAAATTTATCTAAGTATAGTAATGCTGAAAAAATTGTTTTGGCTGAACAACTGTGGGATAGTGTTTCTAAAGAGAATTTAGAAGTTTCTGATGATGTGAAGAGAGAATTAGATATTCGTATTCAAAATTTAGAAGAGGGGAAAACTGAATTATATACTTGGGATGAGGTTAAGGCTCATCTAAGATTGATTAGATAATGTATAGAATTAGGTTTGTCAAAGAAGCATTATTTGATGTTAAGGATGTCGTTATTTGGTATGAAGAACAAAGAATAGGGCTTTCGTATGATTTTGAACTTTGTCTGGAAGCGGGACTTGATGAAATATCAAGAAACCCGAATGCTTTTTCAAAAGAAATATAAAAATGTAAAGATTAGATTTATTTCAAGATTTCCTTATGAAATTCATTATCGATTTGATAAAGATGAAATTGTTGTTATTGGCGTATTCCATACCTCCCGTTCTCCTAAAAATTGGTCAAAGAGATTAAATTTATAAATTAAATCTTAGCATCTTAGAAAAACCCATTGTAAATATCTCATTTAAAGTCGATATTTTTATATTATCATACAAAACCTGCTAAATTTGTTAAGAAATCCTTTTTTGTTTCATAAAATGCAATATTTTTTTTGGCACACTGAAATTAATTTATACATTCGCAGAGAATTTATTGAAAAACACAAACAAAATGTCTAATAACCGTTTTTATTTTAGCAACTCTTTTTATTTCTTCTTTAGTAGAAGTGAGGATTGTGCTATGGTTATTTGAGAAAATTTAAAAGACAAATAAAACTAATATACAATCCTGATGCAAATCAGGATTTTTTTTTGAATATATGACAACGAAAATTGCAATACAAGGTATAAAAGGTTCTTTTCATCATCAGGTTGTGAAAGAGTATTTCTCTGAAAATGTGGAAATTGATGAATGTTTATCTTTTGAAGAACTGATCGATAGCCTGCTTTCCGGAAAATCAGATCAGGCTGTTATGGCGATTGAAAATTCGATTGCAGGGCCAATTATTCCGAATTATGCTTTGATTGATAAGAATAATTTACACATAATTGGAGAGCATTATTTAAGCATTCACCAAAATTTAATGACTTTAAAAGGTCAGAAAATCGAAGATATAAAAGAAGTTCATTCACATCCAATGGCGATATTACAATGCATGGATTTCTTAAAACAATATCCGAACATTAAGTTGGTTGAAGACAAAGATACCGCTGAAACTGCAAGAAGAATTCAGGAAAAACAACTAACCGGAATCGCAGCAATTGCAAGTAAAACAGCTTCGGAAATGTATGATCTTGATATTATTGCACCGGAAATTCAGACGATCAAAAACAATATGACTCGTTTTGTGATTATCAAAAAGCAAAATTCATTTTTGCCGGAAAACGAAATCAACAGAGCATCAATTAAATTTGAATTAGATCACAAAAGAGGAAGCTTAGCAGCAGTTTTGAATGTAATGAGCGATTGTAAACTGAATTTGACAAAAATTCAATCGTTGCCAAAAATTGAAACACCTTGGAAATATTCATTTTTTGTAGATGTAACATTCGAGAAATACGAAGATTTTGCAAAAGCCAAATCGTTATTAAATATAATGGCAGAATATTTTAAAGTATTGGGAGAATATAAAAACACAAAACCCTATATAGGTTAAAAGTTATTTGTAAAAAGTTAGAAGTTAAAAGAAAGCATAAAGCTTACGGCCTACAGCCTAAAGCATTTTTTAATAAAAAATAGAAATGATTACAACAGCAAAAAGATTAGATAAAGTTGAAGAATACTACTTCTCATCAAAATTGAGAGAAGTGAGACAACTAATATCTGAAGGAAAACCGATTATCAGTATGGCAATTGGAAGTCCTGATTTGAGTCCGTCGAAAGCAGTAATTGAAGCAGTCGCTGCAGCAATTCTGGATGAAAACGGGCATGGTTATCAAAGCTATCAGGGATTACCGGAATTGAGAAAAGGGATGGCAGATTTTTATCAGAATCAGTTTGGTGTTGAATTAAATCCGAATAACGAGATTTTGCCTTTGATGGGTTCAAAAGAAGGAATTATGCACATTTCGTTGGCTTTTTTAAATGAAGGCGATCATGTTTTAATTCCGAATCCGGGTTATCCAACATATACTTCGGTAACCAATTTGGTGGGGGCAGTTCCGGTTTATTATGATCTAAAGGAAGAAAATGCGTGGGAACCGGATTTTGAAGCTTTAGAAAAACTAGAGCTGGAGAAAGTAAAAATTATGTGGCTGGGATATCCGCACATGCCAACAGGGACGAGAGGAAGTTTAGCGTTATTTGAAAAACTGGTTGCTTTTGCTAAAAAACACAACATATTATTGGTTAACGATAATCCGTATAGTTTTGTTTTGAATGATAATCCAATGAGTTTATTACAGGTTGAAGGTGCGAAAGAAGTGGCTTTAGAATTGAATTCACTTAGTAAGACTTTTAATATGGCCGGCTGGAGAGTGGGAATGGTTTTAGGAAATCCTGAAATTATCGATGCGGTCCTAAAAGTAAAAAGCAACATGGACAGCGGAATGTTTTACGGAATTCAGAAAGGCGCAGTTGCAGCGTTGAATTGTGATAAATCCTGGTTCGAAGATCAAAACAAAATTTACAGACGTCGCAGAGAATTAACAGAAAAACTAGCAGAAAAACTAGGTTGCAAAGTTTATAAAGAAGGAGTTGGGCTTTTTGTCTGGGCAAAACTTCCCGAAGGAATCGAATCATCAGAAAAGTTCATTGACGAAATATTATACGAGAAACATATTTTTATCACACCGGGAACAATCTTCGGAAGCAATGGTGAAGGTTATATTAGATTCTCGTTGTGTGTAAAAGAAGAAAAAGTACAGGAAGCGATTGATCGATTTTAGTGTTGAGATTTTGGAAGCAAGAAGTTAGATTTTAGATTTCTCCTTCTTTGAAATGACAAAACTAAATTTGAAAAACTAAAGGTCTTGAAAAAACGTGAAGCCCTAGCCCTGATAGAAGTGGAAATCCTTTTGTGCCGGGGTTCGGCAGAAAAGATTGAAGCGGATAGCAGGAATTAGCTTCTAATAAAAAGAATTATGAAAGTATACGTAATAGGAATAGGATTAATAGGCGGTTCGATGGTGCTGGACATCAAATACCAACATCCTGATTCGACAATTTTTGGAATCGACAGTAACGAAAAACATTTGCAGGAAGCAATTGATTTAGGTGTTATTGATCAGGCAGGGAGCTTTGAAGATTTGGCAGAGGCCGACTTTGTAATTGTTTCGGTTCCGGTTGATGTGGCGCTGACGGTTTTGCCTAAAGTTCTGGATTCGGTTGGCGATAAAACAATTGTTTTTGAAGTCGGGTCGACCAAAAAGCCAATTTGTGAAGCAGTAGCAAGCCATCCGAAAAGAAGGAATTTTATTGCTACACATCCAATTGCAGGAACGGAGTTTTCAGGACCTTCGGCGGCGATAAGAGGTTTGTTTAAAGGAAAAACAAACATTATTTGTGAAGTCGAAAAAACCACTTTTAAACTGCAGGAAAAAGCGTTACGGCTTTTTAGCGAAATTGGAATGAGGATTCGATATATGGACCCGACTTCGCACGACAAACACATTGCTTACGTTTCGCACTTATCGCACATTAGTTCGTTTATGCTTGGGAAAACGGTAATGAATAAAGAAAAAGACGAACAGGATATTTTTGATATGGCGGGAAGTGGATTTGAAAGTACGGTTCGTTTAGCAAAAAGTTCGCCAGCCATGTGGACACCCATTTTTAAGCAAAACAAAGAACATGTTCTGGAAACATTAGAAGAATATATTTCAAACCTGAGTCGGTTTAGGGATTTGCTAAAAGAAGAAGATTACAATGCCATTTTTGAAGAAATGGAAAGCACAAATAAAATTAAAGAGATATTAAACGGATTAACAATTAAAAAATAAAAACTAAAAATTAAGATGGAGAATAAGAAAGAAATGAGAAAGTGGTTAGAAGATTTCAATTTAAACCACCCACTTGTAATTGCAGGACCTTGTAGCGCAGAAACAGAAGATCAGGTATTGAAAATTGCTCATGAGTTGAAAGATTCAAAAGTTAGTGTATTCAGAGCCGGAATCTGGAAACCAAGAACGCGTCCGGGAGGATTTGAAGGTGTTGGAGAAATTGGTTTGAAATGGTTACAAAAAGCTAAAGCTGAAACTGGTTTATTAATGGGAACTGAAGTAGCAACTGCAGCTCACTGTAAACTGGCTTTAGAACATGATATCGACGTTTTATGGGTTGGTGCCCGTACTACTGCAAACCCTTTTGCTGTTCAGGAAATTGCAGATACTTTGAAAGGAACTGATAAAATCGTTTTGGTTAAAAACCCTGTAAACCCGGATTTAGCTTTGTGGTTAGGTGGTGTTGAGCGTTTACACATGGCAGGAATCGAGAAATTAGGAGTTATTCACAGAGGTTTCTCTACTTACGAAAAAACAAAATACAGAAACATTCCGGAATGGCAGATTGCTATTGAATTGCAAAATAAATTCCCTGATTTACCATTAATCATCGATCCATCTCACATTACAGGAGATCGTAAAATGATTTTTGAAGTAACTCAAGAGGCTTTAGATTTGAATTACGATGGTATGATTATTGAAACGCACTACGATCCGGACAACGCTTGGTCTGATGCAGCTCAACAAGTTACTCCGGATGCTTTGAAACAAATCATTAAAGATTTGACTATCAGAAAGACGGATGATACTACAGATGAGTACAGCCAAAAAATGAAAAAACTAAGAGCTAACATCGACGTTCTTGATGCTAACTTATTAGAGTTATTAGGAAAACGTATGAAAGTTGCTGACGAAATTGGTCAGGTGAAAAAAGATGCAAACGTAGCGATTCTTCAAAATAACCGTTGGAATGAGATCTTAGGAAAAATGATTCTTGAAGGGGAGAAAAAAGGTCTTACTGAAGAGTTTGTTTTGAGAATGTTCAAAGCAATTCACCAGGAAAGTATTGGTCACCAGGAAAAAATATTCAATGCATAATTTGAATTTTTTCAACCATATAAGTGATATAAGTTGATTTTAAGTTTTGCGAACTTTGATCTTAAATTTTCTTATATCACTTGTGTAATAAAAGCTTTAAATCTCCATGTTTCAACGAAACTTGGAGATTTTCTTATTTTATAAACTATTATAAAAAGGATCTAAAATTCAAGCTTATTTATATTCTCTCATATAACTTATATGGTTAAAATTATTAATTTATCTTTGCAAAGATTTAGTTTTTGAATCTAAACTCTAAAATCAGAAATCTAAAATTGAAGAATGACAGGACTCGTATATAAATCTACAGGAAGTTGGTACACCGTAAAATCGGAACAAGGCGATTTTATTGAATGCCGTATGAAAGGGAAGTTTAGGATGAAAGGTATTAAAAGTACCAATCCTATTGCTGTAGGTGATGTCGTCGATTATGAACTCGAAGAAACCTCTGACGCTTTAACGGGAACAATTTTTAATATTCACGAAAGAAAGAATTACATCGTTCGTAAATCGGTTAATTTATCGCATCAAATGCATATTATTGCGTCGAATATTGATCGTGTATTTTTATTGATTACAATTAATAATCCACCAACAACTTTCAACTTTATAGATCGTTTTCTGGTAACTGCCGAAGCTTACAATATTGAAACTATTTTGGTTTTTAATAAAATAGATACTTTTGATGAACCTACTCTTGAAGATCAATTGTATATGCAATATGTTTATCAACAGATAGGTTATAAATGTCTTCGCGTTTCTTCGACTGAAATGAAAGGAATCGAAGAATTAAAAGAAATGATGATTGGCAAAGTAAGTATGTTTTCCGGACATTCTGGCGTTGGAAAATCGACTTTGGTAAATGCGATGGAACCTACTTTGCATCTTAAAACCAAAACTATTTCTGAAGCTAGTAAACAAGGTCAGCACACAACGACTTTTGCAGAGATGTATGATTTATCTTTTAATGCAAAAATTATTGATACACCTGGAATTAAAGGTTTTGGAATTGTTGATATGGAAAAAGAAGAAATCAGCGGTTATTTTCCTGAATTTTTCAAATTAAAGGATCAATGTAAGTTTAACAATTGTCTGCATAAAGAAGAACCTCATTGCGCGATTAAAGCAGCTTTGGAAAAAGATGAAATTGCATGGTCACGTTATAATAGTTATTTGAAGATCCTGGAGGGTGATGACGAAAATTATCGTACAGATTCTTATGATGAAGATCGAAAAGCCAGCGATGAACTAAGAAAGTAATTGTTAATTGTGGATTATGGCTGACAACGTTATAAAGACAAAATCTTTTAATTTTGCTTTTAGGATTATTAAAATGTTTCAGTTTCTAAATCAAGAAAAGAAAGAATTTATTTTAAGTAAACAATTGCTTCGTAGCGGTACATCAATAGGAGTATTAGTTCGGGAATCTGAGCAGGCAGAAAGTAAAAAAAGATTTTATTCATAAACTTGCAATTGCACAAAAAGAAGCAAATGAAACTGATTATTGGTTAGAATTGCTTTTTCAATCAGGTTATTTAAATGAAGTTCAATTCAAATCGGTAAAATTTGATATTGTAGAATTAAATAAAATTTTGGCTTCAATAATAATTACTACAAAACAAAAATTGGCAATAAAATAAATTAACAATTTACAATTCATAATTCACAATTAATATGAGAATTGTTCTTCAAAGAGTTTCCCATGCATCAGTAACAGTTGATGGACAAAAAATAGCAGATATACAAAAAGGCTTATTAGTTTTAGTTGGAATTGAAGAGGCCGATACTCAGGAAGACATCGATTGGCTTGTTGGAAAAATCATAAAAATGAGAATTTTTGGTGACGAAAATGATGTCATGAACTGCTCAGTTCAGGATATCGAGGGTGATATTATTGTGGTGAGCCAGTTTACATTGCACGCTTCTACAAAAAAAGGAAACCGTCCGTCTTATATAAAAGCGGCAAAACCAGATTTTGCAATACCTATGTATGAGAATTTTGTACAATCTTTAGAAAAGGAATTTAATAAGAAAGTACAAACCGGAATTTTTGGTGCAGATATGAAAGTTAATTTGCTAAATGATGGTCCTGTAACGATTTTAATAGACAGTAAAAATCGAGACTAAAATTTCCTAAAGAAATGTTAAGAATTTCTAAAAATAATATATATTTGGCGAAATTACTTACTAATGAAAAACCAGTTTTCTGTTTTATTTTTTTTATTATTTACCCTTATTTCTTTTGCTCAAAAAAATGAATATGCCATTGCAACAATTGCAGATAGTCTTAAGGAAAATGCCAATGCTGTAGTTCGTTTTGATCAGACAGATATTGCAATTCTTTCACAGCGAAGCATGAATGTTAAAAATCGTCGTGCAGTAACTGTTTTAAACGAAAAAGGATTTAATGCTACTGAAGCTTATGAGTTTTATGATAAATCAACTTCAGTAAAAAATATTGAAGCAGTAGTTTATGATGCCTTTGGTAAGGAGATTAAGAGAATTAAAAGAAAAGATTTTAAAGATCAGAGTGTAGTTGGCGGAAGCACACTTTTTTCAGAAAGCAGATATATTTATTTAGATTATACTCCAATTTCTTATCCGTTTACAGTTGAATTTACCAGTGAAGTCCAAACTTCATCAACTGCGTTTATACCCAGATGGATGCCTTTAAGAGGTTTTTATACCAGTATCGAAAAAGCGACTTTAAATGTTACTTATCCTGCAGATTTAGGATTTAAAAAGAAAGAATTTCAGTTCTCTGGTTTTAATCTAAAAAAGACCAATGATACGAGTACACAACTATCTTATGTTGCCACGAATATTTTAGCACAAAAACAAGAAGATTATAGTCCGGCCTACAAAGATCTTTTTCCTAAAGTTATGATGGGACTGGAACGATTTCATCTGGAAGGTGTTGATGGAACAGCAACAAACTGGACTGATTTTGGCAAATGGTACTCAGAAAAAATACTCTCAGGAACCACAGATCTGCCTGAAGAAACCAAAGAAAAAATTAAAGCAGTTGTTGGAGATGAAAAAGATCCGATAAAAAAAGCAAAACTGGTTTATGATTTTGTACAAAAAAAATCAAGATACGTTAGTATTCAGGTTGGTATTGGCGGATGGAAACCCATGTTGGCTACAGATGTAGACAGATTAGGATATGGAGACTGTAAAGCATTGACCAATTATACCAAAGCACTTTTGCAGGTAGTTGATGTTCCTTCTTACAATACCGTTTTGTATGGAGATAGTTATAAAACGAACATAGAATCTGATTTTGTTTCTATGCAGGGAAATCATATGATTTTGTCTATTCCAAATGGAAATCATTATACGTGGTTAGAATGTACAAGCCAGGATGATCCTTTTGGATATCAGGGAACCTTTACTGATGACAGAGATGTTCTTGTAATTAAACCGGAAGGCGGAGAAATTGTGAGAACAAAAGTGTATGAAGATAACGGCAATACCCAAAAAGATACAGGAAGTTATACTATTGATGAAAAAGGTAATTTTTCAGGTTCAGTTGTTATCGTTTCAGAAGGTTCTCAATACAGTTCAAAAGCCAGAGTAGAGCATTTGTTGCCTACAGAAAAAGAATCACATTATAAAGAATATTGGGATAATATCAACAATCTTAAATTAGGAAAAATAACATTTACCAACAATAAAGAAAATGTTCGTTTTACTGAAGATATTCAGCTTAGCGCCATTAACTACGCCACAATTTCAGGAAATAAAATGATTTTTGTAGTGGATGCATTCAACCAGAATTCGGGTAACGTAAAAAGAATCCGTAACAGAAAAAATCCATTTCAGATACAGCGAGGTTATTTAGATTCTGATGAAATCGAAATTAATCTGCCAACAGGTTTTACAATCGAATTCCTGCCTTCAAACTTTGAGTTAAGAGGAAAATTTGGAGAGTATAAAACTGAAATCATCAAAAAAGAAAGCAACAAACTAACATACAAACGCTTTATATATTTATACAAAGGAAAATATACCAATAAAGAATACGATGATTATCGTTTATTTATGGAGCAGGTAGCAAAAAATGATAACGCCAAAATTATATTAACCAAGAATTAATCAAATGAAACCAATCAAAATTTTAAGTCTAATTGTATTGCTGTTTATGTCGAAAGTGACAGCACAGGAATTTAAATTAGGGAAAATCTCTATGGCAGAGTTAGAGCAAAAAGTACATCCAAAAGATTCATCTGCCGCTGCCGCAATATTATATAAAAGAGGAAGTTCCAGAATCGGATATGATCCAAACGATGGTTTTATTACCGTGACTGAAGTTGAAACCAGAATTAAAATTTATAAAAAAGAAGGCTATGACTGGGCCAATCAAAAGGTATGGTATTATTATGCAAACGGATTTAAAGAAAGAGTAACTTTTTCTGATGCAGCAACCTATAATCTGGTAAATGGCAAAATCGAAAAAACCAAGCTAAAAAGCGACGGTACGTTTGATGAAATTATTAATAAATTCAGAGGACAAAAAAAGATAACAATGCCAAATGTCAAAGAAGGTTCTGTTATAGAATTTAGTTATCAGGTGAGAAGTCCTAGCGACAGAATGATTAGAGATTGGGATTTTCAAACCAGTATTCCTGTAAACTATTCTGAATTTAAAACCTATGTTCCCGAATATTATGTGTTTAATGTAAAACAAAAAGGATATGTTTTTCCTAAGGTTATAACTGAGAAAAATCCAAAATCAATTATGATTAACAGCAAAGAAAGAGTATCCAGCGGAGGCGGATTTTCTACAACAAGAACTGAATTTTCTACAGATAAAATCGACTATACAGAAACACAAACAACTTATCTGGCTACTGATTTTCCGGCCATGAAAGACGAAGCTTATGTAAATAATATTGATAATTATACCTCAAGTATTCAGCATGAGTTATCGATGACAAAATTTCCAAATGCACAAATAAAAACCTATTCTACAGATTGGAATTCGGTTGTGAAAACAATTTACGAATATGATGATTTTGGGCCTGAATTAAATAAAACAGGTTATTTTGAAGAAGATCTGAAAAAATTATTAGCAGATAAAAATACGATTGACGAGAAAATTATGGCGATTTTTAATCATGTAAAAGCCAATGTAAAATGGAACGATTACACAGGTTACAGCTGTGATAACGGAGTTAAAAAAGCCTATAAAGAAAAAACAGGCAATATAGCCGATATTAATTTAATGCTTACAGCAATGTTGCGATATGCGGGGTTAACGGCAAATCCGGTTTTGGTAAGTACACGTTCTAACGGAATCTCAATTTTTCCAAACAGAACCGCTTTTAATTATGTAATTGCTGCGGTTGAAACCCCAAACGGAAATGTTTTATTAGATGCCTCAGATAAGTTTGCCACACCAAATATTTTACCTTTTAGAGCCTTAAACTGGTCAGGAAGATTAATTAGAAAAGATGGAAGTTCTGAAGAAGTAGATTTGATGCCAAAAAAAGCCTCAAATGATATTGTTTTTATGACTTATGAAGTAGATCCTGACGGAAAAGTAAAAGGCAAAACAAGAAGACAATGTACAGATTATGTTGCCATGCTAACAAGAGGAAGAATTGATGGAGTAAAAGAAGAAGAATATTTAGAAAAGCTGGAAAATCAAAATAACAAAATTGAAATAAATGATTATGTCAGAACAAATGAAAAAGAAATTCTGCTGCCAACAATCGAAACCTACTCGTTTACAGGAAACGATTTGTGCGAAGTAATTGGAGGAAAAATATATATAAGTCCGATGTTATTTTTTACAGAAGAAAAAAATCCGTTCAAACAGGAAGTGAGAGAATATCCGGTAGATTTTGGATTTCCATTTACAGACAAATACAACATTACCCTGAAAATTCCTGAAGGATTTACAGCAGAAGTTTTACCAGAACCGATTGTGATTAATATGCAGGATAATTTAGGAAGCTTTAAATTTAATATTGCTGCAAACGAAAATGTATTACAAATTAATATTCAGCATCAGATCAATGAAGCAATTGTGTCTACAGAGCAATATGAAATGCTTAAAGAATATTATAAAGGCATGATTGCAAAAGAAACAGAAAAAATTGTTTTAAAAAGAATATAACAGTATTAAAAGATTAGGGCTAATTTTGTGAAAAAAATATAACGATGGATTTAAAAAATGCCCAACTTGATGTAGATACCTGGATTAAAGAACACGGTGTTCGCTATTTTAATGAATTGACCAATATGGCACAGCTTACTGAAGAAGTTGGAGAAGTTGCCAGAATTATTGCCCGCAGATACGGAGAGCAATCTGAGAAAGAAAGCGACAAAAATAAAGATTTAGGCGAAGAACTGGCTGATGTTGTATTTGTAGTTTTATGTCTGGCGAACCAAACAGGGATTGATTTACAAGCCGCTTTTGATAAAAAAATGGATTTAAAATCAGTTCGTGATAAAGATCGTCATAAAAACAACGATAAATTGAAATAATTGTGAAATATCACTCATAAGTTTTGAATTATGAGTTTTGAATTTTGAATTATGAATGGGGAGTGGTAAATTGCGGGTCTGAATTACGTTTCTAATTATTCATAATTCAAAATTTAGAACTTACAATTAAAAAAATGAATTTACTACTTCAAACAACTCAACATAATTTACAAGGACAAATTGCAGTAACAGGATCAAAAAGCGAAACCAATCGTTTGTTATTGTTACAGGCATTATTTCCAAATATTACGCTGGCCAATACTTCAAACTCTGATGATAGCGAAGTAATGCAAAAAGCCCTGATTGGCAATGACGAAATTGTAGATATTCATCATGCTGGAACGGCAATGCGTTTTTTAACAGCTTATTTTGCTGTAAATGAAGGTCGTGAAGTTGTGATGACAGGATCAAGCAGAATGCAGGAGCGTCCGATAAAGATTTTAGTAGAAGCTTTAGGACAATTGGGAGTTGAGATTTCTTATGAAAAAGAAGAAGGTTATCCGCCAATCAGAATCAAAGGAAAAAAAGTTACGGCTTCAAAAGTTACTTTGGCAGCAAATGTGAGCAGCCAATATATTTCGGCACTTTTACTTGTGGCTTCAAAACTGGAAAACGGTTTAGAGCTGACTTTAGAGGGAGAAATTACTTCGATTCCGTATATCAAAATGACTTTGGCTTTGCTAAATGATTTAGATATTCAAACCAGTTTCGAAGGAAACATAATTAAAGTTTTCCCAAAAACAGCAGTGGCTTCAAAAGAAATGATCGTTGAATCTGATTGGAGTTCAGCATCCTACTTTTTTAGTCTAGCAGCTTTGGCCGATACAGCTTCGATAACATTAAGCAGTTATAAACAAAACAGTTTGCAGGGAGATTCTGAATTGGTTTCGCTTTATGAGAAGCTAGGAGTTCAGACTACTTTTCAGGATAATAAAATGACCTTGGTTAAACAAGCCAATTTTAAATATGAAACCGTAAATTTTGAACTGAATAATACTCCGGACATTGCACAAACTATTGTAGTAACATGTTTAGGTTTAGGAATTGGATGCCATTTAACGGGACTTCATACACTGAAAATTAAAGAAACTGATCGTCTTGAAGCACTTCGAATTGAATTGACAAAACTAGGAGCCAATATTTCGGTTACCAATGATAGTCTGACATTAGTGGCTTCAGAAAATATTAATCATAATGTAAAAATTGGAACATATAACGATCATCGTATGGCAATGGCATTTGCGCCTTTAGCACTTAAAGTTCCAATTATTATCGAAGACGCTGAGGTAGTTTCTAAATCATATCCTGATTTCTGGAATGACCTGAAAGAATTAAATTTTCAAATTTCTGAATTGTAGGTTTTAAACCATATAAGATATATAAGTTCATTTAAATGAAATGAGCATAATTGCATAGCCCCTAGTTTTAACTAGGGGTTTTTTATATCCGGATTATTCGGCTTTAGTCAAATTAAAACGCTTCTAAACTTTGAAGAATCCAAATTAAATGAACTTATATATCTTATATGATTAAAAAACGTGTTTTTTGTGTTGCCGAAACACCACTAAATCAAAGACTTTAGAAAATAAACAGCAAAACACTTGACAACGCCTATCTCACAATCGTATATTTGCACACGATTAAAAATCAGGGATTCAGATAATCCTGGTTGAAATCTATAACTCATAACTTTCTCAAATGAAATTATCACATTTTCAATTTAATTTACCGAAAGAACTTTTAGCGGAATTCCCGGCAGAAAATAGAGACGAATCTCGTTTAATGGTAATCGATCGTCAAAAACAAACCATAGAACATAAAATGTTTAAAGATGTTATCAATTATTTTGATGACGGAGATGTTTTAATTCTTAACAATACTAAAGTTTTCCCTGCACGTTTGTACGGAAACAAAGAAAAAACAGGAGCAAGAATTGAAGTTTTCTTATTAAGAGAATTAAATTCAGAGCAGCGTCTTTGGGATGTTTTGGTTGATCCGGCTCGTAAAATCCGTATTGGTAACAAACTTTATTTTGGCGACGACGATTCATTAGTAGCTGAGGTAATTGACAATACTACTTCTCGTGGTAGAACTTTACGTTTTTTATATGACGGTTCTTACGAAGAATTCAGAAACAAATTGACAGAACTTGGAGAAACTCCAATTCCTAAATACATCAACAGAGAAGTTACTGCTGAAGATGCTGAAAGATATCAGACTATTTATGCAAAAGAAGAAGGAGCTGTTGCTGCACCAACTGCAGGTTTACACTTCTCAAAACACCTTTTGAAAAAATTAGAAATCAAAGGAGTAAACTTTGCAGAAGTTACACTTCACGTTGGTTTAGGAACTTTTAATCCGGTTGAGGTTGAAGATTTATCAAAACACAAAATGGATTCTGAAGAGTTGATCATCAAACAAGAAGCCTGTGATATTGTAAATGAAGCTAAAGGAAAGAAAAAACGTATTTGTGCAGTAGGAACAACCTCTATGCGTGCTATCGAAAGTTCTGTTTCTTCTCAAAACACACTGAATCCTTATGAAGGATGGACAAATAAATTTATTTTTCCTCCTCACGATTTTAGTATTGCGAATTGTATGATTACGAATTTCCACACTCCAAAATCAACATTGTTAATGATGATTTCTGCGTTCTGTGGTCATGATTTAATGAAAAGAGCTTACGAAGAGGCCATCAAAGAAGAATACAAATTTTATTCTTACGGAGATGCTATGTTAATTCTATAAGTAGATTTATCTTATATAAAATACCCGACAAGTCTTATAACTTGTCGGGTATTTTTATTTAAAATTGGTTTCAGGTTTCAGATTGGCAGAACGTTAAACTTGGAACCTGAAACTTGAAACAAAAAAACTATTTCCTATTTTTACGTCTCAAAACAAATACAATGACTTTTCAAAATACACGTGAGTTTGCGAAACAACTCGATTCAGAAGATACCTTAAATCATTATCAGAGCCAGTTTATTTTTCCTAAGGTCAATGACAAACGTGTCATTTATTTTACCGGAAATTCTTTAGGATTGCAACCTAAACGAACTAAAGCTTACATTGACGAAGTAATGAACGATTGGGCAGATCTTGCCGTTGAAGGTCATTTTTATGCCGAAAAACCCTGGTGGGATTATCAGGAAAGATTTGCAGAACCTTTAAGTAAAATTGTGGGTGCTCTGCCTTCAGAAGTTACAGTGATGAATACTTTAACGGTAAATCTTCACTTGCTGATGGTCTCTTTTTATCAGCCAAAAGGCAAACGATATAAAATTATCTGCGAAGAAAAAGCATTTCCTTCAGATCAGTATATGTTCCAGAGTCAGGTGCATTTTCACGGTTATAAAACCGAAGATGCTATCGTCGAAATCAAACGTCGAGAAGGCGAACACAATATTCGTCTGGAAGATGTTCTGGCAAAAATTGAAGAAGTAGGCGATGAGCTGGCCTTAGTTTTAATTGGCGGAGTAAATTATTATACAGGACAGGTTTTTGATATTAAAACCATTACCGAAGCCGGACAAAAAGCCGGAGCAAAAGTAGGTTGGGATTTAGCACACGCTGCCGGAAACATCAAACTGCAGCTTCACGATTGGAATGTAGATTTTGCTGCCTGGTGCAGTTACAAATACATGAACTCAGGACCCGGAAATGCTTCGGGCTGTTTTGTACATGAAAAACATCATAATAATCCGGATTTACCTCGTTTTGCAGGCTGGTGGGGACATAACAAAGAACGCCGTTTTAAAATGGAACCTAATTTTGATCCGGCTCACGGTGCTGATGGCTGGCAAATTAGTAATTTACCAGTACTTTCTTTAGCACCTTATTTAGCTTCTGTAGAAATGTTTGCTGAGGTTGGAATGGATGCTTTAATAAAAAAGAGAGATCACATCACATCTTATCTAGAATTCATTTTGCATGAAATAGATAAAGAGGTTAAAGGTAATTTCGAAATTATCACGCCTTCAAAACCAACAGAAAGAGCGTCTCAGTTATCGGTTTTTTTGCACGGTGAAGGAAGAAGCTTATTCGATTATTTAATGAAAAATGGTGTTATTACAGATTGGCGTGAACCTAATGTAATTCGTCTGGCACCAGTTCCGTTATATTGTTCGTATGAAGATATGTATGACTTTGGGCAAATCCTGAAAAAAGGGATTTTAGGAAAGTAAAAGTTAATTAATCCCGCCAAGGCACCAAGTTTTTTTCTTTTCACGCAGATTTAAAAAAAATTAGCAGATTTTTTGGAAATCATTTTAATCTTTTAATCTGTGGCTAAATAAAACTTTGCGCCTTGCCGAGATTTTTTATAGACATTTATTTATAAAAAACCATCTGTTTAAATCTTCGTGAAACAAACATTCAGCCACTAAAAAAAGTTTAAATACACGGTTAATTTTAACGATGATCTTTAAATTCTGTAAACATTAATCTAAATCTTGTAATTTCAATAAAAGCGATCTTCTTTACTTTGTAGTATAATAATTTTAAAAACTACAATCATGAAAGCCTTATATATACTATTCGCCGCTTTGTCAATTATCTCTTGTCAGAATCAGGGAAAAGAAGATATCAATAAAGCAAAACAAGCTAGCATTGATTCAATGAAAGTTGAAATTAATAAACAAAAAGTTATTGATTCAATGAAAACGGAAATGGCAAAAATGAAAGAAGAACAGAAAGTTGAATCTCAAAAAGTGGTGGTCGTACATCAACAAGCTAATGGAACATCAACAGCAACTACCACTACAACCAAAAAGAAAGGGTGGAGTTCAACTGCTAAAGGAGCTGTAATTGGTGCCGGAGTTGGTGCAGTAACCGGAGCTATTATCAGTAAGAAAAAAGGAGAAGGAGCCATAATTGGCGGTTTGGCAGGAGCCGGACTTGGAGCCGGAACAGGAGCTATTATTGATGGCAAAAAGAAAAAATAATAAACGAAAGTTTCTAAATATAAAAACCCCGATTTAGATCTAAATCGGGGTTTTACGTTTTATACTAATTCTAAATTTGGAATCTTAATTTCGGATAATTTTGATTTATAAAAATCGAAATCTTTTTTAATGGTGTTTAAATCGTCTTTAAAATATAAAGCTGGAGAAAGTAAGTTTTGATAATACTCAATTCCTTCTAAAATATTTGCTTTAAAAGTATTCCATTTTTTAAGCTGTGCATTGGTAATTTCTCCAGAAATATTTTCGATTTCATTTCTTAAATAATCGACATACATTTTTAATTCCTTTACAAATAAATTGGGGCGGTTATTGGTCCTTAAAACAGACTTATTTCCATAAATATGACCCAGCATATCGCTCAGGGAAACTTCCTGGTCAAAATAAGCCATATTTGGCCCTGGACAGATCACAACGCCTTGTGCCTGGCCTTTTATTTTGATATCATTTTCTAAATACGAAGCATTGGCAAGTCCAACGCATAAACAAGATTTTACAGTAATCGCAAATTTTGCTTTTTCGAAAACCTCGGGCGAAAGTGTATTTTTTGTACTTTCAAGTTCAGCCAGTTTTAGATCCTGAAATTTTTTCGATGCCGTACAAATTCCATGTGGATCATATTCTTTACTTAACGCTAAAAATTTCTTCGGACAGGAACTTCCTGCTTTGTTTTCGTCGATTCTTTTTTGCTTTATAATTTCATTTGTAGTTCCTCTTAAAGTATTAAACGGAACTCCTAATGGGGAAATATGACTTAAGTATAAATCGTCTTCTTTTGCATTTATTAATAATTTTCGGGTTGCCTGATCTACAGAAGTAGCTTCGGGAACTAATAAAAAAGGAGATCCCCAGCCAACAGAATCTACTTTGTAGTTTTCGAGTAAAAATTCGTGTTCTTCGGCAGTTCCCACACCGCCCTGAACCGTAATTTTAAGCGGTAAAGGATTTTCTGGTGCATAAACTTGTTTTTGTTGTAAAACTTTGGTCATTAGTTCGTGCGCAGATTGCACAAGCTGATCTTTCTTTTGCTTAAACTCTTCTAAGATCGGGCCTAATAAAAGTCCATCGGTAGCAAAAGCGTGTCCGCCGCAATTTAATCCTGATTCAATTCTGTATTCAGAAACCCAAAGCCCTTTTTTGGCTAGAAAATTACCCTGAATCATAGCTGATCTAAAATCACTTACTTTTAAAATGATTTTCTTTTTTAACTCATTGTTCAGATTAGGGAAAAAGTCTGAAAAATTCTCAAAATAGCTAAACAATCTCGGATTCATTCCGGCAGAAAGTACTACCGAAGATTCCAGATTACTTTTGGCAAAACCTCTTAAAGCTGCGTGGGCATCATTAAATTCGAGCGGTAATTGTTTGTTTTTAACAAAATTATCTTTATCTAATTTGGTCATAATATTCACATCGATATCTCCGGGAAAAAGATGTGATTCAATATAATTTTGAATATTTTCCTTAAAAGAGATTCCGTCTTCCATTAAATTCTGAAAGCCTTTTTTGATATCTGAAGAATTAGGTAACATTGCCATGAAGTTTTCGAGAGACGTTTTGCTTTCTGCTAATTCTATTTTAAAACTTTCAAATTTCTCTTTTACAATTTTGTCAACTAAGTTGAGGTAAGAAGTAATTCTTTCTGCACGATAATCGTGAAATTTCTGAGTTATTTCTTCATACGGAATATTGAATTTGTTGCTATAAAAATTACGCATCTTTTCAATCAAATCATCATCAGCTATAGAAACGACAGATGAAATTCCGTATTGCGCCACCCGAATTGGGCTGTCAATAGTATAAGCAAGCCCCATTACAGGAATATGAAAAGTGTGTAAAGGTGGTTTTGTCATTTGTTTTTAAATTAAAATAAAAGCAAATGTTGAAAAATAAATTTTCAAAAAACCTGATAATTGTCAGGTTTATAGAATGTTTGCAACAAATTTTACTAATTCTTACTAATATTTTCTCGGATGATGTAATTATTAATTTGGGAGAATTCGTGAAATTCGGGACTAAAAACGGTTAAATTAAAATCTTCTTTAAAGATTCTGCGATGCTTCTCCATAGAAAATTATAAAAAGACTTTTCTTCAATTCGTTCTAGTTCGACATCGGCAGTTTTTGTTTTTTCGTCCGAATCGTCTTTGAGGAATAAATTGGCAACAGCCGTTTTTAATTTGGCTTCTTTTTCCGGATGTTTCTTTTTAAAGAGTTTTACTTTTAAATCTTTATAGTTTAAGGATGCATTTCCTTTGGCTGTATCGTCATTTCCGTAGAAGTTGAAATGATATTTATTGAATTTTCCGGTAAAGGATGTGTTGATATAAGGCTTTGTAAATCGTTCCATTGCTGCCACGTTAAAATTTGAGATGGTTCCCTGAACATGAAAGCGATCTTTTTGATCCAGTACATTAAAAGTCCAGTTAACATTTAAAGGCGATGTTTTCATGAATTGACAATTGACTTTGATTTCTACATCGGCTGTTTTTTTTAAACCAAAACCACTTTTTAGATTGGTTATCTGCATATTAAAATGATCAAAATTTAAAATTCCGGAACCTTTTGAGAAATCAATTTCTTCCTCATAAACCAATTTTGATTTTAAAATTTGTATCGTATCGATTTCAAGCGGAAACCTGATTTTGCGTAATAAAGTATTGTAAAGATGTTTTTTGCTTAAATCGTCCTTCGGGATCTTATTTCGATAAATATTAGCATCGACATGATTGGCAATTAATGCATTTGCTTTGAAGAAAAAGCGTTCATTTTTAAATCCCCAATCCATTTTTTTGATGTGTGCCGAATCTAATTTGATGGTATAAATGTCTTTTTCTTTGTCTAATTTCTTCACAAATTCTTTTCGGCTAAACTCGGGCAGATATGCAAAGTTTTTAATCTTTAAAAAATTGTTTTCGGTACTGATTTGACCAATATTAATGCGGTAAAAAGCATTGGGTTTATAATACAAACTATCGCAAACGAAAACATATTTTTCAAAATGCATCGGGATTTTCTCTTTCAGAGTAGCATCAGTAAGCAAAATGCCTTCAAGTTTTAGGATGATTTTTTTAATACTCAGAATTGGTTTGTTGGTATTTAAGGAAACAACATCGACTGTTCCTTCGTTTAAAAAGATGTTCGAAACGGCAACAATTTTTCGGAACGGCTCGATAATCTCACTTTCTATACTCTTACTGTTATTCAGAAGTTTTTCTCCTTTTTTGTATAAAATCACGCGAGGTTTATTGATTATAATGCTTTCGGCCTGAATAATGTCACGAAAAGCCAAATCCCAAATATTAAATTGTTTAATAGTAATCGATTCAATTTTAGAATAAATTCCAATTTTTGTTTTGCTGTTTTCAGGCTGATTTTTTGGATGAACCAATAATGTCGTGGCATAGATGTTTCTTGAAATAAGCGAAACCTCGATTTTCTCATAATTAATATGATAAGCCGTTTTGTTTTTTTCGTTGATAATAATTGGTAATTGCTTTTTTATCCAATAATTGAGACCAATATTGATAAAAATTACTAAAAGGAATACCGAAATTACACCGATCGCTATTTTTTTATAGATTGACATTTATAGTATTGATTTTAAATACATAAATTTAGAGTTTTAAAAGCGATGTTTTTTTACACGATTTTATCTTTAAGTTACATCATTACAGAATCATTTATCATTATACTTTTTTGAATATGAGAAAAATTAAAAAAATCCTGTTGGTTTTATTTGTGTTGATTGTTATTCTTGGAATTGGTTTATGTGCCTACATTTTTCATCTGAAACCCAAATATGAAGGCGAAGTAGAGTTGAAAAATCTTAAGGAAACAACCACTGTTTATTTTGATGATTTTGGAGTGCCTCATATTTATGCCAATTCTGAAAAAGATGCCATGACGGCTCTTGGCTATGTTCATGCTCAGGAAAGATTGTGGCAAATGGAATTGCTTCGCAGAATTGCACCGGGAAGATTATCTGAAATTTTTGGATCTGTAGCGCTTAAAAATGACAAATTCTTTTCTGGAATTGGTATCGAAGAGGCTTCGGCGAAAGCCATTGCCAAATTAGATAAAAACAGTCAGAGTTATAAAATGACATTGGCCTACTTAGACGGAATTAATCAATATTTAGAAGAAGGAGTAACGCCGGTCGAGTTTACTTTGGTAGGTGTTAAAAAAGAAAAATTTACGATAAAAGACGTTTATAACATTTTTGGTTACATGTCTTTTAGTTTTGCGATGGCTCAAAAAACAGATCCTTTACTAACGGATATTCGCAATCGATATGGTGCTGAATATCTGAAAGATTTAGGAATTGAAGGCGAGTTTAATACCACACAAATTAAAAGTTCTAAAGGAAATACTGAAGAGTATACTAGAATCGCAAAATCGGTTGCGGCTTTGTTGGACAATTCTCCAATCCCGCCATTTGTGGGAAGTAATAGCTGGGTTGCAGGCCCTAATAAAACCAAAAGCGGAAAGGTGATTTTTGCCAACGATCCGCATATTGGATTTTCGCAACCGGCAACTTGGTACGAAGCGCATTTAATTACGCCCGAATTTGAATTGTATGGTTGTTATCTGGCAGGTACTCCATATCCGTTATTGGCACACAATCGTAATTATGCTTACGGATTAACGATGTTTGAAAATGATGATATCGATTTTTATCAGGAAAAAAATAAAGCTGGAGATCCAAATCAATATGTTACACCTACAGGATTTAGTCAATATGAAACCAGAACAAAAACGATTAAAGTAAAAGATACATCTGATGTGGTTTTGACGGTTAAATCAAGCCGTCATGGCCCAATTATGAATGATGTATTAGAGCGTTTAGATAAAAAGAATCCTATTGCAATGTCATGGATTTATACACAGCAGCCGATTCGGATTTTGGATGCGGTTTATGGACTTTCGCATGCCAAAAGCAAAGACGATTTCAGGAAAGCGGTGCAGTTAGTTGCCGCGCCAGGATTGAATGTAATGTATGGCGATGCTAAAGGAAATGTAGCCTGGTGGGCCACAGGAAAATTATACAAACACAACAAAGGTGTAAATTCTTTTTTAATTCTGGATGGAGCAAGTGGCAAAGATGACATTGTTGAATATCTGGATTTTTCTAAAAATCCATCGGCCGAAAATCCGAAGTGGGGTTATGTATATTCGGCCAATAATCAGCCTGAAGCTATTGACGGTTATTTGTATCCGGGATATTATTTGCCGGAAGATCGTGCCAAAAGAATTTCAGGTTTAATGGATGCAAAATCTGATTGGGATAAAGAAGCCATCAGTAAAATGATTTTTGATAATACTTCGCCAGTTTCTCCGGGTGTGGCTCAGAGTTTAATTTCGAACCTAAACAGTGCTAGTCTTTCAGCAAAAGAGAAAGAAGTAATTACAGCTTTAAAATCATGGAAAGGAACCAATAGCCTTGAAGATGTTGGCCCTACGATTTACAATAAATGGGTTTACTTATATCTCAAAAATACTTTTGAAGATGAGATGGGAGAGGATAACTTTAATTTGTTTCTTGGATTATCTTTAGGAAAACAAGTTATTGCGAGACAAATTGAGAACGAAAACTCGGTTTGGTGGGATAATGTAAAAACTAAAAATGTAAAAGAAACCAGAAGTGAAATTGTTTCTAAATCATTTCATGAAACAGTTCAAGCGCTTCAGAAACAATTAGGCGATCAGGTTGCCGATTGGAATTGGGGAAAAGTACATACTGTTGAGCATGAACATCCGTTAGGAAAAATCGCTGCTTTGCGTAAACTTTTTGATGTTGGTCCTTTTGCTGCTCCGGGATCAAATGAAGTAATTAACAATCAGTTCTTCGGACTTAATAATGAAGGGAAATATTATGTAAAAGGCGGGCCTTCGACCAGAAGAATTGTTGATTTTTCTGATATAGAAAACAGTTGGAGTATTTTGCCAACAGGACAATCCGGAAATCCGTTTAGTAAACATTATGACGATCAGGCAGAAATGTACAATGCAGGCAAATTCAGAAAAATGAAATTGAATAAAGACGAGATTATAAAAACATCAACCAAATTGGTTTTGAAACCTGCCAGGTAATAGTTTTTTAGTTTCAGGTTTCAAGTTTCAGATTTATGACTTGTATATTTTACCGCAAAGAAGCAAAGTTTTTTATTTGTTTTATTACAACACAAAGAGTTTAATGCTAAAGTTCTTATTGAAAGTCTCTGACTTTGAATAAGAACTTTAGCAACTTAAAACCTAAAATATTTGTTCCTTTGAACCTATGCAACTCTGAATCTACTTATACTTCCCACGCACAATATCATTTGCAAAAATCTCCAAATTATAACTCAGAGCATCATTTGTTATCATAACGTTTGTGGTTTGATAAGCAGTATCTTCTTTGTATGTTTTTAATAGTGTTTCTAATTCTATTTCGTTGTAAAAAGCAAACATATTGTAAACAGCATCTCTGAAATTTTTGTAATTAATTGTTTCAGTGATTTCGACTGTTTTCTGGTCATTCCATTTTTCTTTTAAAGCAGCTTCATTTATTGTAGCAAGACAAAAATCGATCACATAGTTTTTGTAATTCGCAGCTTCAACAATTTTATCGATTATAATTTTATTTTGCTGTGTAGGCATCGGGACTGTTTTGGCAGCGGTTTGAGAAATACAAATTGTTGGAACCAACAGGCATAATAAGAATGCTAAAAGAGATTGCTTCTTTAATTTTTTCATAGGTTTAAATATGATTTACACCTTTAAAGGCTGTAAATTAGATTGATTTGGGATTTTATACTTCTTTTTTTGGGCAGCGCTAAAATAGTTTTTTTATACTAAATATGGAATCGGAAAAACGTTTTTGAGATAAAAAAACTCCGATAATTTTGGTTTTAAACCAGAACTATCGGAGTTGGTAAGATAAAGATTACTGCTCTTTTGAGTTTGTCTTTTGTCTTTTATTTTTTTAAAATTTCTTCTAAAGTTTTCTTTCCGTTTTCGTTTTTCGGATCAAGTTCTATAGATTTTTTATAATTGGTAATTGCCAGTTCTTTATCGCCATTTGCCAGATAAGCTTCGCCTAAACTATCGTAAACATTTCCTGATTTTGGATAGGTTTCTGCGTTAATTTTGAAGACTTCTATGGCTTCTTTTGTTTTTCCGGTTTGTAGTAGTTGATATCCAACGCTGTTCATATCTCCTTCTAAAAGAGAATAAGTAGGATCACTTTTAAGTTTGTTGTACAGGCTTAAACCACTCGCAATGCCTTGTTCTGAGAACGAATCCAGTAATTCCAGAGCCAAAGATCTTTTTGGCTGTGTATAAGTCTGATTGTATAAAATAGCACGAATAGATTCTGTCATTTCATTTAAAGCAGTTCCTCCGGTATTATTCAGTAAAACAATTAGGTTTTTATTAGACGGAATTCTGTAAATTATAGTATTAAAACCATTAATTCCGCCTCCGTGTTGTATTGCCTTTACTTTGCCCGAAGTGCCATTGTTGGCCTCTTCTATAAACCATCCATAACCATAAAACCCTTTTCCGGCTTTGATATAAGAATTAAACAGCGATTCCATAGATTTTGATGAGAGCAATTGGTTTGTATAAAGCGCCTGATCCCATAAATATAAATCTTCAACAGTAGAATATAAAGAACCCGCAGCATAAGGAATACTCATGTCGAGATAAGGAGCGTTAATGATTTTTTTTCCTCTTTTTTCATAACCTGCAGCTCTGTTTTTTAATATAACATCACTGTGATCATAACCGGAATTGACCATTTTTAAAGGAGTAAGGATTGTTTCCTGTAAATATTGCTCGTATGATTTTCCTGTTGTTTTTTCTATGATATAACCCAATAAAAAATATCCTGAATTGCTATAGCTGAACTTTTCTCCAGGATTAAATTCAAGAGGTAAACCCGAAAAAGTCTTTACTAATTCTTCAGGTGTAGAAGGATTTCTGCTTTTATCTTTAAAGAAATTAGGAGCAGAAGTATAATTTGGAATACCCGAAGTATGAGTTAAAAGATGATGAATCGTTATTTTGTCGCCATTCGCTTTTGGGTAATCGGGCAAATAGGTGGTAATAGGAACGTCTAATTTTAATTTGCCTTCTTCGGCTAATTTTACGATCAGGAAAGCTGTAAATTGTTTGCTTATAGAACCTAATCTAAATTTGGTGTCAGGTTTGTTAGGAATATTCCATTCCATATTGGCAGAACCAAAACCTTTTTTTAAAATAATTTTTCCGTTTTCAGCGACTAATGCAGATCCGTTAAACTGTCCGTATTGATTGTATTTGCTTAAAAGTTCGTCAATTTGTTTGGCTTTGTCCTGAGCAAACGAAATGTTTAAGAAGAAGAGCTGAAAAACAATACTAAGAACAAGTAGTTTGATTGGTTTTTTCATAATAATTGATTTTTTGATTGATGATTGAAACTCTATAATCATGTAAGATTATATTGGCGTATTTTTGTTAGACGATCAATTTTTGAATAAGTTTCAACATCAATCAATTATTTTTGTTTTTCTTCAAAAACGAAAGAAGTAGAGCATAAACCCAAAAATTAATTTTAGATTGGTCTATGTTCGTAACTAACAATTCTTTTTAATATCCAGTCTTTTTCTTTTCGTTCCCAGATATGAATAAATTTCGCAGTTCCTTCTGGTTTGCCGTCAATGTAAAAAGTATGTACACCAATTTGTACTGCTCCAAAATCACCTAATTTATCAATAGTACAGGAATTTAGTTTTCTGGTTAGTTTTTCAGGTCGGCTGCATCTGGTATTAAATGATTTTATTTCATTTTCTTTCAGCGTATTTAAACCCGAACGATCATCATAAAACTCAAGATCATCAGCTATAATTCTTTTAAACTGTGCAGCATCACATTGATTGAATGCTACATCAAAAAGCAAACTGTCCATCTTAATGATTTCCTTTTTTAACAGGTCCATTTTCAAAACTTCACTATTAGACTGTGCAGAGGCTTCTCTGCTTAAAAACAGAATAAAAAGTGTTAATACATTAATCATAGGTGTCATTATTTGGTTTTTTTTAGTTTCCATTTTCCTTACGATTTTAGGTACTATTTTACTTTGTTTCGATTTCAATTATTTTTCTGCCATTTTCACCCAAATAGTGCATAACAATTTTCTCGTAAACCTTATAGCCATCGTCGACATTGGTAAAAATAAGCAGGCCTTGTTTGGTTTTTGGAAGTAATAAAAAAATGGTTTGCACGCCTTTGTCTGCTCCGCCATGCGATAAGGCAAAATTGTTATTTCCTAAATCATATATTTCAAAACCCAATCCGAAATATTTGTTTTTCTTTGTTTCGACCTGATGTGCCATCATATCGTTAAAAACTTTTTGACTCAGTCCGTCGCTATTCATAATGCTACATAAAAATGTTCCGTAATCCTGAATTGTAGTCAGTAAATCATCGGCAGCATTTGCTGTTTTATTTTTAGTAGGTTCGTAAGCATTTCCTTTGTTATCATAGCCAACAGCAAATCTCGAAACATCGGTTATGTCATTCCAGACAAACTTGGTATCGGACATTTTTAGCGGTTTAAAAATTAATTCATCTGCTAATTGAGTTAATGTTTTACTGAATTTCTTTTCGAGCGCTTTTCTTAAATATTCAAATCCTTCTCCAGAATATTGATACTTAGTTCCGGGTTTAAATTTAAAATCAAGTTTGCCTGATTCATTCATAAGCCTCCAATTTGGAAAACCGGTCTGATGGCTTAAAATAATTCGGGTTGTTAAAAGTTTGGTATTAGGATCATCTGCAATATCCGGGTCTGTCCAGTATTTATATAATGGTTCGTCTAAATTTAGTTTTCCTGAACTTGCCAGTTTTAGAGCGACAATTGCTGTTACAGGTTTGGTTAAGGAAGCAACATTCCAGATTGTATTGTATGGCGCTGTTTCACCTTTTTTAAGTTCGCCAAATGTTTTTATTTGCTGAAGTTTTCCGTTATTGATAATGCCAATTCCAAGAGCAGGAACGTTATTTTCTTTTAGCCATTTTTCGGTTGAGGCTTCATTATCAAAAAGATCCGATTTATCTGTAGGCGGGCTAATCATTTTGTGATCGTAACTAAGTGATCGGGCTAATTTCCAAGTTTTATTTTGTAATAGCCAAAGATGAGTAAATTTGGCAAAGCTTCCTGGTTCTTCGGGTTTTCCGGGTGATTTTTCATAAAAACGATGTGTTGACATTTGTATTGCACCATATAAAATTCCGTTTTTATTGTGTAGCGGATAAATTTCGGTACTTCCGTCAACTAATTCTCTGCGGTAATTGTATTTTCTTGAAGGCGAGCAGATTCCGTTTTTTAGATTGTATAAAAACTTGGTTTTGTCTGAAACACTGTCCTTGTCGTGATAAAATTCAAAATCTTCAGTATATAAGTTTTCAAACTGCGTAATATCGCAGGTATTAAAACCAACATTAAAAAGTAGACTATCTTTTGACATAATAGCCCTGTAGAGCTCTGAGTTTTTTTCTTCCTGAGAAAATCCAATATGGAACTGGAAAAGTAATATTCCAACTAAAATTACTTTTAGCCGGAAAAATGATTTGTTGATTTTCATTTTGTGATTGATTAATGATTAATGATTTCGCAAAATTAGTCTAACCGTGGCTCACAAAATTGTATAAATGCGAATATTATCTTTTTTTAGAAAGGAAGTAAGAATCTGAATTGAACATTTTTGGAGTTGTTTTGGTTACATCTTTAAACTTTTTTATAAAATGAGACTGATCAAAATATTTGTTGTAAAGCGCAACATCGGTCAATTTTAGCTTTTCTAAATCAGAATGTACCATTTGATCGACAGATTTTCTGAATTTCAGGATTTGAATGTAGTTTTTGATGGTAAGTCCGGTTGCAATTTTAAATTTAATTTGCAATAACCGTTGAGACAGGTTTAAACTTTTTCCAATTTCCGAAACTGTAATTTCTTCATTATGAAGTTTAATAATGCCACATATTTTTTCGATCAGATTTTTGTTTGGGTTTTTGGTATTTAATTCCTCAAAATAAAAATTAAGGATGCTTACTAATATGGAAATATCGCTATTAAAATCTGTTTCAATTTCCGTTTTAAAAGGCAAATCGCTCGAATTAATCCTGATAATAGAATCAGTAAAATTGCTCAAATCATAATTAGGAAACATCGAAAGTGTCCAGGCTTGTAATTGAATGATCGTAACTTTGGTTCTGGGCTGAATATTGACCAGAACTTTATTGGTCATTTGCGAACAAAAGTAAAATCCTTCGTTCATTTCATACTTGCTTTTACTGGTGTGAACTTCTATTGCATTTCCGCTTACAATTGCCAGATTAAAACAGCCATTAGGTAAAACGAGTTTGTTCTCAATTTGGCTTTCGCCGATGCTGTTATCGAGACACCAAATTTTATTCACGAACCGTTCGCAATTTTTATTTACATAATGTTCTGAATATAGGTTCATTTGGGTTTTGTCTACGTGGAATTTAGTGGCTTAGAAATCGTAGACTAAAATAAGGTTTTTTCTTTTATTATTTATTTATACAAACTCCCTAAAATAATTTCGTTTAGTATTCTCCCAATCCTCTAAAATAATACTATAATAAACATCGTCTTTGCTATTTCCTTCAGAATCGACATAATTATTTCGGAACAGACCTTCTTTTAAAGCGCCCAGTTTTTCAATAGCTCTTTGTGATCTTATATTTTCAAGATCGGCACTAAATTGTATTCTTTTAAATTGGATATTTTCGAAACCAAAATTCAATAATTCGTATTTACAGGCTTTGTTTAAGCCAGTTCCCTGAAAATCTTTTCCGTACCAAGTCCAGCCAATTTCGCATTTCTGGCTTGCATGATTTAAATATCCGTAGCGGGTGCTTCCGGCAACTCTGTTTGTGGCTTTATCTATTATAAGAAAAGGATAACAAATTCCGTCTGCTTTTTGTTTCAGAGTACTTTTAATGTAATTCTCAAAGTCAGTTTCATTACGGACATACATCCCCATATATTTCCAAATTTCATCGTCAAAAATAATTTCTTTGAGTTCGATGTTTCTTTGGTTTTCAAACGGAAGTAATACTACTTTTTCGTTTTCCAGAATAATATCAAATTGTAATAGTTCGCTTTTCATTGTTTTTACTTTAGGTTTGACCACAAAACTGCAAGCGTAGAAAGTCTCATGTTTTTTGTCATTCTTATGATTGTATGCGTAATTCTACAAAGATTAGCGAATTTCGGTGCGGAGTTTCTAGTGTAATTCTTCCTTCGTCAGGATGACAAGATTGTGCTAAAAACTTTCTACTCATGCGACTTTGCAGGAAATTGACTTCAATGTTATTTTTTATCAGACGAAAGTAATCCTTTTCGCGGTTTTAATATAGTATTAAAAATGAGATTTTGTTATGAAAATGGGTTTGCATGAGGGATAGAAACGGCATCCTTTTGTGGCAATACGCGATGCTATTGTAAGCCACAAAAGATATAGTGTATAGCCCGACCCGCTTTTTTCGGCGGGTCATGCCATATAAATAAAGGCGTTGAGTGGTAAATATTTGGTTTATTTTGAATGTTTTGTATAATTATTACTTATTTTTACGATCTTATATTTAGATTTTTCTTGATGCAAACTTCACTAAAAATTGCTGTTGTAGGTTCTGGACTTGTAGGATCTCTGTTGGCAATTTACCTTAAAAAAGCAGGTCATATCGTTCATGTTTATGATCGTAGTCCTGATATTCGTAAAATTAATTTTTCTGGTCGTTCTATAAATCTGGCAATGTCTAACCGCGGTTGGAAGGCTCTTGATGGAGTAGGTGTTGGCGATTCGGTTCGTGAAATCGCGATTCCGATGGATAAACGTGCCATTCATTTGGTCGATAAGCTGAATTTTCAGAATTACGGACAAGAAGGCGAATCGATTTATTCGATTTCGAGAGGAACTCTGAATCGGAAAATGATTGATCTTGCGGAAGAAGCCGGAGCTGAATTTTATTTTGAACAAAAGATCTGGGATGTAACGCTAAGTGATGCTACTCTTCATATTGGTGAAACCGAAAGAGGTGAGTGGGAGGAAAGAAAATACGATATGGTTTTTGGTGCTGATGGTGCTTTTTCGAGAATTCGCCACAGAATGCAACGTCAAAGTATGTTTAACTATTCGCAGGAATTCCTGAATATGGGATATAAAGAATTGAATATTCCGGCAAATCCTGATGCGACACATAAACTGGATAAAAACTCATTTCATATCTGGCCAAGAGGTGAGTATATGTTAATTGCGCTTCCTAATTTAGACGGAAGTTTTACCTGTACTTTGTTTATGCCTTTTGAAGGCGAAAATTCTTTTGCTTCGCTAACAGATCGTAAAATGGTAGAAGATTTCTTTGAGAGAAACTTTCCGGATTCGATCGAAGTTATTCCGGAACTGGCAAACGACTTCTTTAAAAATCCAACCAGCACTTTGGTGACCATGAAGTGTTTTCCGTGGACGTATGAAGATAAAATTGCCTTGATTGGAGATGCCTGTCACGCTATTGTTCCGTTTTACGGACAAGGAATGAACGCCGGTTTTGAAGATATTTCGGTTTTGTATGAAATGATTCAGAAATATGGAGACGACTGGAAGAAGATTTTCTCCGAATATGAAATCTCACGCAAACCAAATGCCGATGCAATTGCTGAGCTTTCATACCGAAATTTCATGGAAATGAGTACCAAAACGGCAGATGAAAAATTCCTCTTGCAAAAGAAAATAGAAAAAGCATTTTCAGATAAATATCCTGATAAATGGATTCCGCTTTACAGCCGTGTAACTTTTAGCGATCGTCCGTATGCCGAAGCTTTGGCTATTGGTGATTTTCAAAACGGAATTATGGAAGAAGTTTTAAAACTGGACAATATCGAAAGTATATGGAACACTCCCGAAGTCGAAAATAAGATTTTGGAGTTGTTACAAAAATAAAATTCTAAATCAATTACAATATCAAAATTCAATTTAAATTTGATATTGTAATTGATTTTTGATATTGAATTATTTCTTGAACATTTTGGATAAAACTCCAAAAACACCTCTGATAAAAGTAGCACTGGTTACCACCTTTAGAACTGATTTTGTAACAACACTCGTAGTACTTGGTTCAGCTTTTGAGGATCTTGTTGGAGCTTGCTGTTCCTGCTCTGCATTGGCTTGTTCAGCATCAGCTATTTTTTTGTTTAGCATTTCGTAGGCGCTTTCACGATCAATTTCCTCTACGTATTTTTTAACAAGCTTTGATTTGCTGTTGATCGCTTCGATTTCATCAGAAGTTAAAACATCCATTCGGCTCATTGGCGCGCGCATCATGGTAGCGACAAGCGGTGTTGGAATACCTTTTTCGTTTAATGCCGTAACCAAAGCTTCTCCAATTCCTAAACTCGTTAGTAATTCATCTGTTTTGTAATAGGGTGAAGTTGGGTAATTATCGGCTGTTTTTTTTATCGCCTGACGATCATTTGCCGTAAATGCTCTCAAAGCATGCTGGATTTTCAATCCCAATTGAGCCAAAATGCCACTTGGTACATCCATTGGATTTTGGGTCACAAAATAAATCCCAATACCTTTAGAACGAATCAATTTTACGATCGTTTCAATTTGTTCCAGAAGAGCTTTACTGGCTTCATTAAAAATCAAATGCGCTTCGTCAATAAAGATAACCAATTCGGGTTGTGCTACATCTCCTTTTTCTGGCATTTGTTGGTAAATTTCGGCCAATAAACTCAGCATAAATGTAGAGAATAATTTGGGTTTGTCCTGAATGTCTGTAAGACGAATGATGTTTACATATCCTTTCCCATTTTCATCAATTCGCATTAAATCATCAATTTCAAATGAAAGTTCGCCAAAAAACAAATCACCTCCCTGCTGTTCTAATTCTATAATTTTTCTTAGGATAGTTCCGGTTGTTGCAGTTGAGATTTTGCCATAATTTGCTGCGATTTCATCTTTGCCTTCTTCTGTAATATAATTGATTACTTTTTTGATGTCTTTTAAATCTAATAAAGGCATTTTGCTGTCGTCGCAATATTTAAAAATAACAGCGACAACACCTGCCTGAGTATCATTTAAGTCTAAGATTCTGGAGAATAAAACAGGGCCAAATTCAGAAACTGTTGCTCGCAAACGAACACCATTTTGTTTAGAAAGTGACATTAATTCAACAGGAAATGAGGCAACATTATATGGGATGTTTATTTTAGCATGGCGTTCTGTAATAAAAGCTTCTTCTTTGCCTTCTTTAGCTATTCCGCTAAAATCACCTTTAATATCCATCATTAAAACAGGTATTCCTGCATTAGAGAGTTGCTCAGAAAAAACCTGTATTGTTTTGGTTTTTCCTGTTCCTGTTGCGCCGGCAATAAGTCCATGTCGGTTTAATGTTTTTAATGGAATTTTGACATGAGCTTCAGCAAGTGGCTCTCCGTCGAGCATAGCGCCTCCAAGGATTATGCTATCGCCTTTAGATTGATAACCATTGTTTATATCCTGAATGAAATTATCTTTTTTATTCATGTTTTTATTTGTAATTTAGATGATTATAAGAATATTGCTTTGTTTTTTAACACTTTATGTCCATTTTTTTTAGTAAGAAAAAGCCCTTTTTGATTGAAAAAAACATAAAAAAAAATTTCGCAACTTTTTAAGAAGATATCAAAGGAATGTTTGAATATTTACTAAAACGTTGTAATTTTCCCATTAATCGCCCTGTTTTTTGTTTTATCTAAAAAATGATCTCGGCAATTTAATGAGATATTTTTTAAATTGACGTTAAATTTCGTTCAATAAAATTAAAAAAAGTTTTTTTATTTAAACTAAACGTATAAATTTGCTCCTCTACAAGTTAAATATAACTAAAAAATAAAAATTATTTAAAACTATTAAAATTAAAAAAAATGGCAAACGTTAAAGTTAAAAAAGAAAGCACTTCAAATGGAGGAGGAATGATTACAGGAATCATTATTGTAGCGTGTATCTTAGTTGGGGTGTTTATTTGGAAAGTAATCATGGGGGATTCATCTAACTTCGAGGGAGGTAATCCAGAAACAGGTCACCCGATCAATACATTAGGTCAAGTATATAAAGGAGGTTTTATTGTACCGGTATTATTAGGTATGTTTTTAATGGTTGTTGTTTTTTCTATTGAAAGATTTATTGTTATCGGTAAAGCTGCTGGTAAAGCTAACTTAGATGCATTTATGAAAAATGTACAAGGAAGCATTAAAGAAGGAAACATCGAGGCTGCTATCGCTTCATGTGACAAACAACAAGGTTCAGTTGCAAATGCAATTAAATCTGCTTTGATTAAATATCAAGATGTTAAAAAAGAAGGTTTCAATAGTGAAGAAGCTTCAGAAGTAATCCACAAAGAAATCGAAGAGGCAACTTCATTAGAAATGCCAATGTTAGAAAAAAATATGACTATTATTTCTACTTTAGTATCATTAGGAACTTTAGGAGGATTATTAGGAACTGTATCTGGTATGATTAAAGCGTTTGGTGCGTTAGCTTCTGCTGGAACTCCAGACCAAGCTGCTCTTGCAACAGGTATTTCTGAGGCACTTATCAACACTGCAACAGGTATCTCTACTTCTATCTTAGCGATCGTTTCTTATAACTTCTTTACTGCTAAAATTGACGATTTAACTTACTCTATCGATGAGGCTGGTACTACAATCGTGAATACTTACAGAAGATTCAGAGGAAGTTTGAAACAATAATTAATTTTTGATATTAATAATTATAATTAATTATATCAAAATATAAAATAAAAGAGAATGGCTAAAATAAAAATGAAAAAAAAGTCAACATCGACAGATATGACTGCCATGTGTGATGTTGCGTTCCTTTTGCTTACGTTCTTTATTTTGACCGCTACTGCTAAGGTGCCAGAAGCACTTCCTGTGGATATGCCTTCTTCTACTGTTCAAAGTAAATTACCAGATTCAGATTTGGCAATTATTACTATAGGTAAAGGGAAAGACGGAAAAAGCAAAGTGTTTTTTGATATCAAAGGAAGAGAGATTCGTAAAAAAACTCTTGAAGGAATGGGCGCTAAATTAGGTGTTACTTTTTCAGAAGATGATAAAGATAAATTTGCATTAATGGATGACTTTGGTGTGCCATTGGCAAATTTGAAGCAAATCATTGGGATGAAAGCATCTGATAGAGTTAAAGCGGATCAACCTGGAATTCCAATCGATTCTTTAGATAATCAATTGAAAGATTGGCTTTTGGTTTCAAGAAGAGCTGCAATTGACCTTGATAACAAAGAATTGCAAATTGCAATAAAGGGTGATGCTAAAGAACAATATCCGCAAATCAAAAAGATTATGGATATTTTACAAGATCAAAAAATCAATTCCTTTAACTTAGTTACAGGTATGAGAGGAAAAGACTTTTAATTAAAAAAGATACACTAAAATGGCTGAATTAAATACCGGCGACGGTGGTGGCGGAAAAGGTGGCAAAGTAAGAAGTAAAAAGCAAAATTCTAAAGTCGATTTAACGGCAATGGTGGATTTGGCATTCTTATTGATCACATTCTTTATGCTAACCACATCGTTGTCAAAACCTCAATCGATGGATTTGTCATTGCCAGATAAAGACGATGATCCTACTAAGAATAAAGATATAAAAGTAGATGAAAATCGTACGATGACAGTAATATTAGGTGAGAATAATAAATTGACTTATTATATGGGATTATTATCGTCTCCTATAGCTGGACCTAAAGATATTACATATGGTAAAGATGGGATACGCAGAGAAGTTCTTAAAAGAAAAAAATCAGTTTTAGAATATTCTGCTGCTCAAGGAAAACCTAAGAATGGTATAATTGTTATTATTAAACCAACTAAAAAGTCAACTTATCGTAATTTAGTTGATATGTTGGATGAAATGGCGATTGCTGGCGTAGATACTTACGCAATTGTTCCTGAGTTTAGTCCTGAGGAAACAAAATTGATAGATAAAAAATAAGAGTCGTCTTGTTTTAACATCCTAATAATCAAGAAAAATGAAATTAGATATTATAAAAAATCAGTGGCTTGATATCGTATTCGAAGGACGTAATAAGATATATGGCGCATATGAGTTAAGAAAAGCAAACGGAAAAACTACGGTAAAAGCACTTATCATAGGTTCTGTTATTTTTAGCTTTGCTGTTGCGGCTCCTCTTATTGCAAGCTTTTTACCAGATTCTAGTGAAGAAGATGTAAATAAAGATATTAAGATTGCGACAGTAAAATTGCCTCCTAAGAAAGAGGAAATTAAGCCGAACCAACCACCACCACCACCACCACCACCAAAAGTGGATCAGGTGAAGTTTGTGAAGCCAGTGGTTGCAAAAGCAAATGAAGTTACTGAAGACCCTCCAAAAATTGAGGATCTTAAGGATAAAAAAGTAGGTAACGAAACCATCAAAGGAGATCCGGATGCAGTTTTAACTGTTGATGAGCCAGTTGGTAAAGGACCAGTTACAGAGATCATTCAGGAAGATAACAATGTTTATAATACTGCAGGTATCGAAGTAAAACCAGATTTCCCTGGAGGAATTGAAAAATTCTACAAATTTGTAGGAAACAATTATAAAACTCCGGAAGAAGAAGGTTTAAAAGGTAAAGTTTATGTTACTTTTGTAGTTGAAAAAGACGGTTCATTAACCGACATTAAAGTTTTAAGGGATATCGGTTACGGTACAGGAGCAGAAGCAATTCGTGTTCTTAAAAAGTGTCCAAAATGGACTCCTGGCGAGCAAAATGGTAAAAAAGTTAGAGTGCTTTATTCTCTGCCTATTACTATTCAATCTGCAGAATAATGTTAAAAGATATGCTTAATAATATTCAGAAGAAATCGCTCAAAGAGCGATTTCTTCTTGTTTTAGGAATACTCTTTTTTTTGATATATCTTGTACTGGGTTTAATGATTATGTTTTGGAAAAAACTGCCATTAGATATGGAACCAAAATACAGATATGCTTTCGGTGGATTGCTAATCGTTTATTCCGGTATACGCTTTCTAAGATTAATTAATTCAAACGCAGAACAATAATGTTAAAATATAGTAAGATAGCAGGTTTGGCAGTTTTTGTTTTTTTGTTTGCCATGTGTAACCAAAAAAGCAAAAGTGAAGCAGATAAAGAAACAATTTTAAAAGGAGCAATCGATATTACAGTTGATGAAACTATAAAGCCAATTGTAGAGGATGAAGTTGCTGTTTTTGAAGGAACTTACTATGATGCTAAAATTACGATAAAACCTAAATCTGAGGCAGAGCTTATTAATGATTTACTTAACCAGAAAGCGAAGGTAGTAATTACCGCAAGAGATCTGACAGAAGAAGAAAAAGCTAAATTTGAAAAAAGCAAAATCAATCCTAGAGTAACGCCTTTTGCAACAGATGCAATTGCTTTTATTTCAAATAAAGGCAATAATGACACATTAATTGCGTTGAAAACGGTAATTGATTTTATGCAGGGTAAATTAGATACAGGAATGAAAGGTCTTGTATTCGATAATCCAAATTCAAGTACAGTACGTTACATGAAAGAGTTGGCTAAAGTAAAAGAGGTTCCCGTAAAAAATGTTTTTTCTTTTAAAACTAACGATGAAGTTATTAAATTCGTGTCAGAAAATGACGGAATGATTGGTGTAGTTGGTGTAAACTGGCTTTCGCAGCCATCTCCGGCTATGGCAAATGTTGTTAAAAATATACATGTTTTGAGTGTTAAGGGTTTAAATGATGATAAGTATTACAGCCCGACTCAAAATGATCTTGCTGAGAAAAAATATCCTTTGGCACGTGATTTGTTTATTATTAATTGTCAGGGATATACAGGTTTAGGGATGGGGTTTGCATCCTTTATTGCTGGAGATATCGGACAGCGTATTGTTTTAAAATCAAGTTTATTGCCTGTGAGAACTCCCGGAAGAAAGCTTAAAATTAGAAATCAAATTATTAAAGATAAAGAATAAATTAATTACAATTAAAGATGAATAAATTTAAAATTTTTAGTCTTGCCTTAGTTGCTTCAGCTTCTGTTGCAAAAGCGCAAGATATCAAAGAAGCTAATAAAGCGATCGATGCTGAGCAATTTCAAAAAGCAAAGTCATTGCTAAAATCAATCATCAAAGCAAAACCTTCTGACGGAGAGGCTAATTTTGTTTTAGGTAATGTGTATTTAAACCAGGCTATTGCTGATTCGGCTAAAATTTATTACTTAAATGGATTACAGGCATCAGATAAGAAAAACTTAAATTACATTGGTTTAGGTCAGTTAGATCTTGATGCAAAAAATAGCGCTTCAGCCCAGACTAATTTTGGTTTGGCTACTAAAGATATGAAACGTAAAGATGTTGATGAGTTTATTTATATCGGTAAAGCTTACATGAATTCGACGTCACCAGATTATACAAATGCAATTGCAAGTTTAAAACGTGCTTTGTTGATTGACCCGCAAAATGCAAATGCACTTTTAGCAATTGGAGATGCTTATTATGGAGCAAACAATCAAAATGATGCTTATAAAGCATATCGTGATGCGTTTACTGCTGATCCAACACTTTTAAGAGCAAAAATGCAATTAGGAGTTTTGTTAAAAGGAGCTAAATCTTATGAAGAAGCAATTAAAGCTTTTAATGAAGTTATTGCTTTAAATGCTAACTACGGTCCTGTTTACAGAGAGTTGGCTGAAACATATTACAAATGGGGAAGAAATAAACCATCTACTTCTAAGGTTAATATGCAAAATGCAATTACAAACTATGAGAAGTATTTAAGTTTAACGGATTATTCGTTAGATTCTAAAATGCGTCATGCAGATTTTCTTATCTTGGTTAAAGATTATAAAAATCTTGAATCTGTAGCGAACAAAATGATTGCTGAAGATAAAGTAAATCCAAGAATCTATAGATATTTGGGATATGCTGCGTATGAAAATGGAAATGTAGATGTTGCGATTAAATCTATTGAAGATTATATCAAAGTGCCTTCAAATAAAGTAATTGGTAGAGATTATTTGTATTTAGGTTTATCAAAAATTAAAAAAGGAACTAATGCTGAAGGTGTTGTTGATCAGGCAGCATTTGATGCTGGTGTAGCAGATATTAAAAAAGCAACTGAATTAGAGCCGTTAGTAGTTGAAGAACTTGCTGATTTAGGAAAAGCTTTATTTGGTAAAAAACAATTTGCTCAGGCGGCTACAATTTTTGAACTTGGAACTGGTAACAAAGAGTCTAAAAATTATTTAGATGATAATGTTTATTATGGTATCTCACTTTATTATGCAAATGCAAATAAAACAAATGGAGCTGCTGATCCTGTTGCTTTAGGAAAAGCTGATGCTGCTTTTGATAGAATTTTAGAGGCTTCTCCAACTTATGATGAGGCTTACTTGTACAAAGGTAGAATTAACAATTTGTTGGAAAAAGATGATTTGATTATTAAAAACTACGAAGAGTACGTAACTAGAATTACTGCAAAGGGCCCAGATGAGTTGGCTAAGCCGGCTACTGCTAAAAAAGTAATCGAAGCTTATAACAGCATTGGAGCTAGTTATGCAAATACTGATAAAGCAAAAGCAATTGAATATTTCAATAAAACTTTAGTTTTAGATCCTGCAAATACTTATGCTTTGCAATCTGTAAAAGCGTTAAAATAAGATTTAATTTTATTAAATATAAAGCCGATAGTTTCAAAAGACTATCGGCTTTTTTTGTTCCGTATTTAATTGACTATCTTTGCACTTTAAATTAAAATAATGTTATCAAAAGAAATACAGTTAGAAGTAAATAAAGGAGCAATGTTGCCTTTGATGGAAGAGTTTTACACGATTCAGGGAGAAGGTTTTCATACAGGGACTGCTGCTTACTTTATACGAATTGGGGGTTGTGATGTTGGTTGTCACTGGTGTGATGTGAAAGAAAGCTGGAATGCAGAGTTGCATCCGCCAACAAGTATTGATTTAATTGTAGATAATGCATCAAGACAAGCGGATACTGTTGTGATTACAGGAGGCGAACCCTTAACCTGGGATATGAGCCTGTTAACTCAGGAATTAAAAAACAGGAATTTGAAAGTGCATATCGAAACTTCGGGAGCATATCCGTTAACAGGAGTTTGGGATTGGATTTGTCTTTCTCCAAAAAAGAATAAATTACCAACCCAAACGGTATATGATAATGCGCATGAGTTAAAGGTGATTATTTACAACAAGCACGATTTTATTTTTGCAGAAGAACAGGCGGAGTTAGTAAACGATAAAGCAATTTTGTTTCTTCAGCCTGAATGGAGTAAAAAAGAAGAAATGACGCCGCTAATTGTAGATTATGTAATGAATAATTCAAAATGGAGAGTTTCTTTGCAAACACATAAGTATTTAAATATTCCTTAAAAATTCAAAAAAAAAATCTCTTTGCAAGAAGGGATTTTTTTATTTCCATTTTTTATATTTTTTCAAATTGGTTATATGTGCTAAATGATGTTCTCCATGCCAGGCATAGCTTCCTATTATTTGTTTTATGCGATATTCGGAATTGTTTTCTGGATGAATAAAAGACTTTTCTAAATCAGAATCGGTTAAACTTTTCATGATATAGGCTAGTCTAAAATGTAATCCTTCTAATAAAATCAATGTTTGTTGTATTGGCATTGTTAAATTATCGGGTAATTCAGACCATAATTTCTCATCGTATGCTTTTATAACAGGATTTTTTTCTGTTAAAGCCCACTTTATTCGGATAAAACAATTCATATGACTATCGGCGCAATGATGAATTACCTGACGAACTGTCCATCCGTCTGGTCTGTATGGAGTGTCTAATTGTTCATCGCTTAGATGGATTGTTTCTTTTTTTAATCTTTCGGGAAAAGTTGCTAAGGTTTCAATACTCTTACGGATATATTCAGTAGTATATTCTGTTGGAGTTTCAAATTTTCCGATGGGATATTTTAGTTTCTCTGTTTCTGATGCATTCATGATAGTAAAATTTATAATATGGAAAGTTTTGCTAAATAGTCGTAATGATCTCCTTCTAGAATCAGCTCGCATTTTAGGCCATTTGCAATAGCAGCATTCTGAAGAGTATTGTAATCCATGTATAACCAGTCAAAAGGCTCTTCTTTTTCTCCTTTATAAGAGATATGAAAAACGAGTTCTCCGTAGTAATCATTACTGGATGGAATCCACTTTCCACCATCTTCATCCTCGTCAAACATATAAATTATATCAGAGCTATCTATTAAGATTTGTCCTTTAGGATTTAAAAGAGATTTTAATTTAGACAAATAAGTGTTGCAATTTTCTAATTTTCCAAATATTCCGGTTCCATTCATTAATAATAGAATTGTGTCAAATTTTTCCCCTTCAAGGTTTAAAATGTTTTGCACTTTTGCCTTTTTTACACCCCGAAGATTGCAGGTTTCAACTGCTTTTGGTGAGATGTCAATAGATGTGACGTCTAAATTTCGATCATCTTGTAAAGACAAACTATGACTTCCTGCGCCACAGCCTACATCAAGAGTTTTTCCTGAAGCCAGTTGAAGTGCTTTTTGTTCTAGTTTCGGCATTTCGGCATAGGTGCGAAATAAATATTCAACACTCATTTCATCTTCTTCAGAAATAGAAGTTTCGGTTATAATATCTTCAGGCGAATTATTAGTCTGAAAGTCAAGCATCGCTTTTCCAAAAAGATCTTTCATTGTATTTTAGTTCAAAGTTTAAGGTTTCAAGTTTAAAGTTGTTTAATTTTGCAAATCAACTTTAAATTTTAAACTTGAAACAAATTTTAAATAACTTAAATAAGTTAGCCAAAGATAAGCATATCGAAAACAAAAAGTATTTTGATAAGCTTAAAAAGAAACAGCCAAAGAATTTAGATTACGTGATGCAGGATTTGCATGATGCTGAATTTAAAAAAACAGATTGTTTGCAGTGTGCTAATTGCTGTAAAACAACAGGTCCGTTATTTACTTTGGCAGATATAGAAAGAATTGCTAAATCATTCAGACAAAAACCACAGCAATTTATCGATCAATATCTGCGAATTGATGAAGATAAAGATTATGTTTTAAAAAGTGTTCCCTGTACTTTTTTGGATAATGAGAATTATTGCATGATTTATGATGTTCGGCCAAAAGCATGCCGGGAGTTTCCGCATACAGATCGCAAAAAATTTCATCAAATAGCTGATCTTACTTTGAAAAATGTCGCAATTTGTCCGGCTGCATTTAATATAGTGGAAGAAATGAAAAAGAAGCTGCCTTTGTAAGGAGTATAAAGGTTTTTAATTCTTTATTGCTTTTTAAAACGTATTTTTGATTTGTATAAAATAAAGAAAGAGGCCATTAATAATATTTAGATATATAAAACTTGAATTTAGAATATTTCATAGCTAAAAGATTGATTACTGCCAGAGATTTTAAAAGCAGTATTTCGGCTCCTATTATTAAAATTGCTATTTCGGCTATTGCGATTGGAATTATTATGATGATAATTTCAGTTGCAACAGGTATTGGGTTGCAGAAAAAAATACGGGATAAGGTTTCTGCTTTTAATGGTCAGGTCATAATATCAAATTATGATAATAATAATTCGGAGGTTACGCTGACTCCAATTTCTAAGAAGCAAGATTTTTATCCCAATTTTAAATCAGTTCCAGAAGTAAGTCATATACAGGCAATCGCTACCAAAGCTGGGATTATCAGAACAGAAAATGCTTTTGAAGGCATTGTCTTTAAAGGAGTAGGGGCGGACTATGATTGGAATAATATACAAGAGTATTTGGTTGAGGGTAAATTGCCTGATTTTTCTAAAACGCTTAATGAAGATGTTATAATTTCGAAATTTCTTGCAAATAGGCTTAATCTTAAAGTTGGGGATTATTTTAATACCTTTTTTATTAAAGAAGAGCAGGGAAAAATGCCTAATAGCCGTAGATTTAAAATAGCGGGTATTTTTAGTTCGGGATTTCAGGATTTTGATGCAACCTATATTCTGGGTGATATTCGCCATATACAAAGAATCAATAAATGGGGTTCTGATCAAATTGGGGCCTTTGAGGTTTTTGTAAAAGATTTCGATGAGATAAAAGCAACTGGTGATAAAATTTATGAGCAAACGTCATCGAATTTAGATACAAAAACAATTGTAGAAAAATACAGTTACATATTTGATTGGTTACAGCTTTTTGATTTTAACATTCTTGTAATTCTTGCAATTATGATTTTAGTAGCTACTATTAATATGGTAGTCGCTTTGTTAGTTCTTATTTTAGAACGTACTCAGATGATTGGAATTCTGAAAGCATTAGGAGCGAATAACTGGGCGGTTCGTAAAATATTTCTTTATAATGCCTTTTATCTTATTGTTCGTGGATTGTTTTGGGGAAATTTGATTGGTATTGCATTGCTTCTCATTCAGCAACAGTTTGGAGTAGTACATTTGAATCCTGAAAACTATTATGTGAATCAGGCGCCGGTATATTTAAACTGGGGTTATATTGCTTTATTGAATTTGCTTACTGTTACAGTTTGTTTTATTGTGTTATTAATTCCTTCTTATATTATCACAAAAATATCTCCGGTAAAGGCTATTCGTTTCGATTAACTGCAATTATGTTATTAAATATATGTAATCCGCCAGATTTTTATTAATCTGGCGGATTCGTTTTTTTAAAGTATATAGTATAAGTAAAGAATCTTCGTCTGATAAAATGTGAAAGTTTATATATATGTTTTTTGTTTTAAGCAAGAGTCTTAAAGCTGTTAGTTTTATGCTGGTAAAGGGGGTTGATGAAGTAATTAACTGCGGCAGAAAAGGATTTCGGTTTCTATCGAAACTCTTCTGAAGCTTTTTATAAGTACTATATATAAGGAGTGTAATTGTAAAAACAAATTTAGATGTCTTCTAGAA
>Ga0194135_10000047_pt1 | contig 64565 bp, 70 predicted proteins | sample LitLau_LLRF_2013_FD_134024 | JGI IMG/M metagenome (GOLD analysis project Ga0194135, IMG submission 134024) | Freshwater sediment microbial communities in response to fracking from North America - Little Laurel Run_MetaG_LLRF_2013 (version 2) | ecosystem: Environmental > Aquatic > Freshwater >...
GATGATGCGTGTGCTGAGTCTCGTTATTATTGTGACTTACTGAGATTTTACATGAGAGTTGAGGGAGACAAGAGGATGCCAAGAGCTACTTAGTACGAAGAAAAGGTTCCCTGTTGGCACGTCAGGCACAAAATTTTTTATTACTTTCAATCGATAATAATACACAAGAGCCAGAAATTCAAAATAAATAAACATGTCACATAAATGCGCATTTTGCCATTTTATGACAAAGGGGATGCAAACTGAATGACACCGAATTCCCCAGTGACCAACCAATCCGGATTACTGAGCGAGATTTCTTCAGCAAGTCCGGGTCGGAGGCCAGCAATGCAATCTGCTTTGAGAGTTCTTAAAGCTACGAGCGGAGCAGGTAGGAATCCACGAAGAGATTCAACGAAAGGAGTTTGAGGAAGCCAATTAATGTCTCCTATTAGTTTGCGGTAGTTCAAGTCTCCTTTAAAGATAAGAGCCGTGTGTCCCTTCAGCAAAGAATAGAGAGAAGGATCCGCTTCTGCCATTTCACTGTATGAGTGCGGATACGTCCAAAATTGATTTTCTATCAATCTCCACCTGTAAAAAATTAATTGACAAGAAGTAAAAGTTTTCCCCTGTTCTTCTTTGATCTCCTTCCTCTTTCCACATAAGCTGATCAGTACAAGTCTGTACAAGTCTGCTGTACAATGCAGCTAATACCACGCGCAGTCCTACGATTTCTTCTTGCACAAGAAGCAGTACAAATAGTGTTAATTAAATTCTACTCTTCCAACTTACTTTCCCTGTGTTAAGTAACTCTTCCATCTCGCCGCTAACTTTCCTAGGACCTCGTTGTCTTCTGCAGCTTCCCCCATGACATCTAATAACCATTTCGCATCATCCAGCAAAGCATCCGAAACGAACCACGGCATATTTTTGAAATGGAAATCCACTCGATCAGCGTCTCCTGTGCTTATCAGTCCATCAGCAAAGCAGAAGTCTGTAAAAAGCTCGAACCCGCTGTTATCCAAGACGTAGCCCACACTAATCTCGCCTCCTCCATCTTTCCGTGCTCCATCCAAGCTTTCCCAGAACTTTTCCGACTCATCAGCCAAAATACTCGGCTTCAGGGAAACAAGCTGCCCCACCAAATTGGTCGTCTGAGAATTACTTTCTCCCACAGATATGCTTAGATCACAGCGATTTCCCCACAGACTCAGTTCCATCAGTTTCTGAAGGATCTCCCTAGACTCCTTTCTTCCTTTATGATCTCCTTCCTTTGCATTGAAATCTCCTATTGATTTTAAAACATATTCTCCCAGTACCGTTCCAGGTCCCACGGAGTCGTTCCACCCGTCTTCCTTCTGCTTCCTAAATGGATCGTATTCTTTCAGCCTTTCAGTGTGTAAAAACGCGTCTTTCAATCTTCGGTACATGTAACACTCGACGAACAACCACGGGGCGAAGAACCACTTGACATTCTCCACTTTTCCATCATTGTATTTGACTGCAACTTGTTCCAAGTATTTATCCCAAACTGGATTTCCCACAGGTGGAAGGGACTTGTTAGTCTGCATCTCATTCTTCAGCTTTGCTATTGCTCCAACAACTAATTTCACATCGTCTCGAGCTTCAGGGCCCAAAATACTCCCTATCTGATTTTTATCCCGGGATAGTTGGTCGATTACTTTGGTGAGAATTACTGGAAGTCTGTGGCTGATTGTCTTGAATCCAAATCCCCTGCAATCCCACATATATATTAACTATCATGTAATAACTCTCCTGCATTGTCACCAATCAAGTCTTTTAATTAACTGTACATGGATACACAAACCTGCGGAATTTGGCAGTGAGTGGGAGTCCTACAGGATTATCTTCGTCGAGCAGACTTGCGATAAGAAGGGCACTGTTTCCTCCAGCTGCTAGTTGCTGAGTAGGCGGTGGACTCGCAGGGCCCTTCTCTGCGACAGGGGACATGATGATCCTCGGCACAAAAGGTCTCTCCTCCACCAATTATATTTATATATTTATTTAGTGACGACAACTGACGACAATAATAATCAATTGTTCTTGGAGGAGGAATTGTTATTATGCTCCGGGTGAGTGTGGAAGAGCACGAGAGGACTTGAATGAAGTTATGACTGGCCCGAGTCAGCTGGTGCTGCTGGACCATTCGGGATAACTTGACTCGGGCTCGCCACCCAGAAAGCTTCATGGCTTCATTCAACTCAAATAAATATTTGTCCAGGGTTATGACACGTTCCTCCTTAACATTCAGGGTCACTTGGTACGGATACTTAGGCTTAGGTATGCTCAGGTGCATGCATTGCAAGTCATATACTACTTTTTAGTGATCAGATCAGAGTGAATGAAGAATGAACAATATTGCTTGGATAAATCCAGCCAAGGTAGGCTGAAACTATTTCAAGTTAACTTTATTGGGAAAAGAAATTAGTAAAGATCATGTTAACTAGAATTCGATGTCAATAATGCTACAATATTTACACACTTGTAATTGGGAGCTACTTCTCGTCAAAACTACAATTGCCCATGGGGTCTTAATATTACTAAGCCACCTTACTGTTGGGCTGTTAAAAGTGGAAGCAGAGTTATTTATTATGGGGGTTTCTGAACAATTCCTTTTCCGATGCGCGACATCATAACCTTCGACGCGTTGTTTTCCTCGTTTATTCTTTGCTTGATCTGTAACAGAAAATTCAGAAAAATATGAATTACAGCACTATCACGTGTACATCCAAGCGCAATTATAATCAGTTAGTTGTGACGAATACGTACATTCTCCTTTTCCGCTAGGATCAAAGTATTGCAAGGATCGATTTGTATGGCTTTATTTATCAATTCCAGAGCTTTGGTCCCATCTCCAATGTTTCTTGTGGCGACTGCGTACCTGCAACACAATTACAAAACATATTCTTATGACATCATGCGGAATCGAAAAACTAGTTCAATTGCGTCATGAAAATACCGGTACAGAAGCTTCGCCGATTGGGAAGCCACCGAGCTGGAGCATTGTAGTCCTTTAAGGCATGCAACAGAAGCGTGTTCCCACTTTTCAAGCTTTAAACAGCAGGCTGCCAAGTTGTTGAATAATGTAAACAACAAGCTTGATTTCTCATCACTCTCTGATTCATCGGTAACTGGATACTCTTCGAGGACTTTAGCAGCCTGATAGTAAGCTCGCTTTGCTCCAGCGAAGTCCTTCAGCTTAAACTGAATAGAACCTTCGTCCTTCTTCTGAGACGAATATTCCAGTATTTTTGAAAACGGAAGGGCGAGACGATCTGGCGGATCCATGTGTTCAACGGTCTTCAGCTGTTCCTCGTCCAAGAATGAAATGACTTCCATTGTGCAAATGACGTCCGTCCAAGGAGGCACCCGAGGAAGGCACCCGTTGGCCCCGTATGCCTGGTCATAACGGATCATGAACTTGGCAACTTCAAACAAGCTCATGCTCCTCAGTGCCACGTAAAATCCAGGAATAACACTAGGATTCCTTAAATCAATGGCCTCTGGGCGACATCGGCCGGGAGTTAACGTAGAATCTATCTCATGGCTGATAGGACCATCTGTAACAATAATATATTGGACGAACACTTTGCAGTTTTCAGGAATAAGATCCCCTTGGCCTTTGCGAATCATCTGAAAAAACAATAGATGCACACGATATAATTCATACACCCAATACTCCCACAATTCAGCTAAATAACTACGATTCAGGTTGTATAAACTCACGTTTTTCAAAACAGAACCATCGGACAACAAATCCTCAATGACGGTACCCTCCGGCGGCTTTTCGAATACTTTTCCGGAAACATCATCCATCAAATACTTGTACTTATTTTTGGCCATGAAACTCCGTTCACTTCCTCCCTCTCTTCCGCCATCGCAGTCAACCATTTGACCTTCCTCACTATCATCATCATCGTCAAAAATGGACAATGATAGTTTCGTTTCAACGGCCTCGGGCTCCTCTTTGAGTTCTACCGTGATCCTGCCCCTTTGACGCAGAGTCCTGTGAACATTCAAACAAAGGATTGTTAATTTATTTTAACTCAATAAATCATTCCTAAAAACGAATAATTGCTTATTGCTTGTAGGTCAGAACTTACAGCATGTCCATTTCAACGGAAAGGCGCCTTGTCTCCTGAGCCTGCTCGCCGTTGGACATTTTCAACAACTTCTTCAAATCACGGCAAAAGTATCGTATTCCTTAACACGGTAAGTAAAGTTCCGCAACCGGTACTTCTACTCCGTCAACGTCTTTCACCACCACCAACGGCAATCGAAGATAAGCAGACAGCTACAGCTACAGGAGCTGCTAAAGACAAGAGGAGCAGACAAGTTCGGAATATTGTCGAAGGAGAGAAGGAGCACGCACGTCGGTTCTTGTTCCAACCGGTTTCCCGCCACTGCCCTTCAATCTGGGGCAAAGTGAAACCAGACAGAATCCCTTAACTAATCAACACTAATCAATAATGTCAATATTCCGCGTCTAACTGTCGCCTGACACTGACATCTGGATTAATTACGTTATCGACAGGAGTGTTCAATGAGTTCGGCCTATGCACTACTACTACTACACTTCGATTGGGGATAGCTTGATCCTTCGGGATGGCAGAGTCGGGATAGGTTCACTTACTATTTACGTGGTTCAATACAAGTCACACGAGAGAGTGGAATGTTGGAAAAGCTCCGGGCACACAAAACCTGCTCTCCCCTCGTTGTCCAGCACAATTTGAGACTCCCCAGCTTTCTTCATCTCTCCAGCCTTTCATTATTGTTAGGTTCCAGCATGGTCATAAAACACACACAAGTTGACTCAAAATGCATTCTTGTTCTTCATCTCTTAACAATTCTTCGTATTGTGTACAATGAGGTTTTAACCCTGGGCAATGCACAATACCACACGGACATTTCTATTTGTGTTTGCTTTCATGCATAAGTACATTCTGTGATTCATGAATCATGAATGAATAATAATGCTCGGGTTAGTCAATGAAGAAGGCGAGTCCACTATGGTCTATATTCTTTATGTAATCAATTGAGTGATATGGGGAAAAGTTGTCAAACTAATCAATTACATGGAACCTAATCAAATAGAGTATTTAAGCCGGTTTCAATTATGTGAGGAAAATGTGTGATATGTGTTACATTTTGCATGGTAAAAATGCTATGTTGGGAATGATCTTGATCAGTATAAGATGACCTTGAGTGTGTACACAGCCAGGATGATGGGAATGTACAGAGCTTAGCTTACTACACACAAGTCTCGTCGCATCTGTCTGTTCCGTATGTATGTCATCATCATTGGATCAAGAGTCACATTATAGCACTCACTCACACTGATTTCTTCGGGATAATTACATTTTCTAAAGAAGAAGTTCTTTTTGGAAACTGGGAAGATTTACGGGGAAAAGGGTCTTACACAGTCTGAAAAGTAGGATATGGCGGACAAACCAGCTTTGACTGACGCGGAGATCGCAGAAATCTGTGGAACTAAATCAGATGCTGCGACAAAGGTTCCATACATACATTTGAAAACTATCAGTTCTTTCTTTATTTGATTGATGTTGTATTTTTAGAATAAGTTAATACGAATGTTTGATTTATCTTTTTAGGACTTCCTCTTTCAACAAACCATGTATCGTATTAAAGACCCACGTAGGTCTCTGAAGTTCTACAAAGATGTTCTTGGAATGACTCTTCTGAAAAAGATGGATTTCCCAGGAGCAAAGTTTTCCTTGTTTTTTATGGGCTATGAATCCCCAGAGGATGTTCCAGGAGATGATAAGGAACGAACTGTGTGGGCGATGACAAGGAAAGCTACTTTGGAATTGACACAGTACGCTCGTTCGTTTTTCACAATATCAGAATTATTATTAATTATATTATCAAAATCACCTCATGATTAATACACAGGCACATAGAAAGTAATTACTATACAGGTTTCTTTACTTTCTTTGAATTTATTGAATAGTAATTGGGGAACAGAAACTGATCCGGAGCAATCGTACAAAATTGGGAACGCTGATGGAATTGGATATGGTCACATTGGGATCCTCGTGCAGGACGTTTACGCAGCTTGTAAAAGATTCGAAGAGTTGGGTGTTGAGTTTGTTAAGAAACCGGACGACGGAAGAATGAAAGGACTCGCATTCATCAAAGACCCCGACGGTTATTGGATAGAAATTTTCTCTGCCAAGACAGTTGCTGCTAATAATTGAGGCCAAAATGACATCGTGAGCTTCGCAGTGAATAAATTCATTCGTTAATTTCTGGTCATCTTCGTGCATGTCAAATATATTCGTCAATTTTATTGATCATTAAGTAACTTGGCTTATCATGTGAACACAAGAAAGTATTGTTTACTAATAAATCTCTTGTATTCAAGCAATGATTGATGAGGAAAGCATGTATTTTATTTTAATCAACTGACTTGCTGATATATATTCGATTCGAGAGTACCTTTTTATTCCTTATCCAAAGGGATAATTTGTCCTACCCGTGCGGCCCGTGCCTCAATTTCTTTGTATTACAATTGCAATTAGACGATTCTTTCCTATCAACTAATCAGCAATGCATTGTATATTGTGGGAAACAATTTTTTTCTAACTGACTGTGGGTCAGAAACGCGTACAATATTCCTTTAAGCATTTTGCTGTATTGCTTTTTACTCACAATGAGATCAATCCTAAGACCTGCTAAAATTCTTGCTTGCCTTGAACCAACTCTTCCTTCAGCTTCAGCTATTACTTATTAGTATCATCATGTACTTGCATGAGTGTATGTGATTCAGAAGTCGGCCTTCTTCTTGTTTCGCAGCAGTAAGACTACTAGGCTTGCACGATTCTATCTTCGATCTCTAGTCACATTGCAGCAACTGGAGATCGCAATGGATCTCTCTAATGTTGTAGCTCCTTTCGTGGCATATCAAATGGCAATGGTCACAATGCCATGGATCACTTCACAATTTGCAGATTTGTATTACAGATTAGACCTAAGCCAAGAAGCAAATTCGTCTCATTTTGAAGACCATGCGACTCAATTTGACTTTATTATTGGTACAAACGAATATTACTCTAATAATTCCAAGTTTCTACTCGTGATCAGTGAAGACATTTAAATAATCGTTGAATGATTATAGTTGGAGCTGGCACATCTGGATCAGTGATTGCTAATCGATTGTCCAAACATTATTCAGTTCTTCTCTTGGAAGCTGGGGGTGACCCGATACCACTCACAAAGATCCCTACTCTCTTTACAACAATACAATCTAGTGATCATCTCAATTACAAGTATTACACTGTTCCTCAGAAAGACACTTGTTTGTCTCTTCAAAGGCAAGAGAGCTATTGGCCTGCAGGAAAAGGTATCAAATTATATCCTGCTTATGAACAAAACAGGATTTGAAACAATTGATCGACTAATATTTAAATGAAGGTCTCGGTGGAACTGGGAACATTAACGCTTTGCTTTGGACCAAAGGACATGACAAAGACTGGGATAACTGGGCCAAGATCAGTGGAGATGATCGATGGAATTCGACCAATCTACTGCCCTACTTTAAACGTGTCGAAAGGGCCACGACAATCGATGGATCTCTTGCTGAGGATCCTTACCATGGAATAAATGGAGATGTGTCAGTTGTGAAAGTCCCTACAGAATTAGGTGTCCATTTCATAGACGCAGCTAAAGAGCTCGGATATCCTCATGTGGATACAAATGCTCCGTACAAAGAAGGTACTATTGATTAATTAGGAGCAGTTAATGCATAAATATTCAATTCTGTAATTGCTGATTCCCTGCTTTAAGGATTTGATCATTTCTACTTCAATTTGGACAACGGTCTTCGTTGTGGCTCGTACGAGGCATTCATCCAGCCAGCAATTGAAAGCCACCCCAAATTAACCATTAAAAAATTCGCAGTAGCCACTAAGGTAGTATCAATGCATTGTAGTATACTTGCATTATTCGCTTAATAGTCTTACATAAAACTATTCGTAGATCTTGATCGATGAAAAGACAAAAGAAGCAACAGGAGTTGAATATGAGCACATGGGGGACAAGAAGATTGCAAAAGCAACGAAAGAAGTTATCGTGTCTGCAGGTGCGGTAGAATCCCCGAAACTTTTAATGCTCTCAGGAATAGGACCAAAAGATCACTTGGAAGAACTTGAGGTATGTCTAGATAAATCGCTGAGTTTTAATGTTCATGTACTTACACACTTTACGATCAATATAAGTATGGACTATACGTGTATGACAGATTCCTGTGATTGAGGATCTCCCAGTTGGAAACAACTTGCAAGGTAAGCTCTTCGTACTATTTGGTCTTAATCAATAGCAACTTTTGTCTACGACCTGGATGTTTTTTCATGTTTGTATCATATTGTATCGTTATTTAGATCACTTAGTAGCGATGTTTGGTCCACATTTAATGGATACAAAGCTATCGTACAATGCTCAAACGGATGTCAACCTCCAAGTTCTTATTGACTTCATTTCTGGAAATCGGAGTGGAATTGCGAGCTCAACTTTGTATTCCGCTGGAGGATACGTCGCATCGTCATTAGCAAAACGGAACGGAGAGTCAGATTGGCCTGACATTCAATTTGTTCTTGTGGGAGGAAGCATGAGTGATCAGTTTGTTGCGAAAATGGTGTCTGACAGGTGCAATGTCAAACCTGGACTTCTGGAAGAACTCTTCGCTCCTGCATATCGAAGTAACGTCCATTCTTTCACTCTCGCTCCAGTTCTAGTCCGTCCAAAGTCGAAGGGTACCCTGAGACTTGCTGGAAGAGATCCAAAACTGCGTCCTCTCATTGATCCTAACTACTTGGCAAACTCTGATGATGTCAAAATCATTGTGGAAGGTAACCTTTCGTGTTTTATTAGAGAAACTGGAACAGGATTATTGACATGCACGATTATTAGTTATAACCAAGTCTACGCATTTTTACAGGTTTACAAATTGCTGTGAAGATGCTCACACAAACCCGATCATTTAAGTCAATCGGAACTAAAATAATGTCAAGACCATTTCCTGGTTGTGAGACTCATGAGTACTTGAGCGACGAATACTTTGAGTGCTTCATCAAGTCGTTCACTTTGTCCGGTGCACATGCGAGTGGAACTTGTGCGATGGGAAAGAAAGATGATGTGAATTCTGTGGTGGATTCAGAACTGAGAGTACGGAATGTCAAGAGCCTGAGAGTTGCCGATGCGTCCATATTCCCTGTCATTCCTAATGCGAATACTTTCTGGCCGTGTCTGATGATAGGGGAACTAGCTGCAGAGTTAATCACGAAATCTTGGGATTAAGGAAGTATTATTATATCTTAGTCTGTGTAAGCGATTGCTTAATAAACGATGAAAGAATAGAAAATAGAACATGATGATCGTCAGGTGGACAATTGAGATTATGAAACAGTGTGTATTGTGCTGCATAAATATTAAATATGCATGTGTGTCTTCATGTGAAGTAAAATGCGAAGTTAAAAATTGAGACGGAGTGCCGGAGAGTTCATCTGTAGCATCACTTAATGGCTTTCCTTTCCGTTCAATCCGTTGTCCATCCCGTTTTTTGTTGTGTCAAGAATTCCAGTGGGGCATTAATCCATGAATTGCCAATCCAACGGTTCTTTCTTGTCATGAGATAGTATTCATATTGTTAGTAAGTTCATACATTTGTATTTATTAAAGACATAGAGTTCAAAGACTTCCGTGCTTCATGAGTTGCCCAAAATGTAGGTCAGAATTTTTGATATGCATTAATATGCAGCTTTACATTTAGTTCTTTGATAGGATAATAACCTCAGCAGACTAATCTAATCAGGCAAGTCTTTTTGTGAGTGTCTCTATATAATCTCTATCCAGTGTATACGGAAGACACTCGACGGAAGCCTGTAATGATTCATAGACGATGATACGGTGCACCTTTAAGCTTTAATTTTAGAGCATATATCCCAGCACTTACATTACATAGGATTCACAATGGTCACCGGTACTTCTGAAGTAGCTGCCTTCAATCTTGTGAAAAATAGAAATAGTTCATTCATTCAAGTGACCAACCATACCTCAATTTACCTTTTATTACACTTCTCATTAAGCCAGTACCATACACTAACCGCAGTAAATCTGAATTTCATCTAATTTCCAATGTCCCTTCCAAGTATCCTTTTATTATTACTGTTAGAACTTGGATAAGAAATCCGAAGCACATGCTGAAGAATTGTACCAAACCATACAGTCCTTCGTATATATCCTAGTTTTTACTTCTAGTTCCTAGTTCACCTGTTTAATTACGATTATACTCTGTTGAACCTCTATTAGTTTCAAATGTATTAGTGGTATAGTAGTTCAATTTGTGATACCAAATAATAGAGTAGCCAGAGCCAATAAAGCTAATTTCCTGATTTAGTCCCTATACACATTGTATAATCTGAAAATTATTAAAATGAGAACTCCAGAGAGGAGTAGTCAAACTACCTCATTAGATTCGTTGGTCCTTCATTTGTCTAAAGTCCTTAGAACGAGAAAGTTCCGACTGCTAGAACGATGGAAGAAACTTCCCAACAAGCGAATTCCCAAGTGCATCATCACCAGGAGGAACCTTTACGGCCTTCCTCCGCCTCTCCAGGTCCTCCGCCAAGCAAGCGAAGTGCTCCTGGAATAGAAAACCAACAAACATTACCTTCGATAAGCAGCATGCGAGCAGAAATCACTTCGACCGACTGTGACACTGCCCGTAATACCAAGGACCCTTCACCAGAAATCATCACAGGAGATCTCAACTCACTCGCCGAAGTTTCCACGAACAATCTTTCACGGGATTACTCTAATGGTACATTCTCATGTTTCATGCGACTTTGATATGCTATTAACGAAATCGAAATACTACTTTAACTTTATGTACTACATGTGTAACGGTGTAACATTTCATTATTATTGCTCACAGGAAATTTCATGCAACAGCAACACGATGACATTCAACTAGACCATCAATCCACGAACCACCAGCAACAACAGCAGCAGCAACGTCCACTAATTCCATTCCAGACTCAACAACTCATTAACCCAGCTAGTAGCAATAATAATAATCCTTCGACTTCTTATTACAACTTCCAAAATGAACTCGTTCACCAGCAACAACCACCCCAGGTTACACCCACTCACACGCAACACCACATGGGATGGATGCAACAGCAACAGCAGCAGCAGCAGCAGATGCTTCAGTCTCAACTTCTGCAACAACAAGCTTCATACCATGATCACAATTATAATGCTGGAGTCCACGTGGGACTTCCACATCTCTTGAGCTCATCTTCCGTGATGAGCAGTAGTAGCAGCAATACTAATAATAACAATATGACCCAGGGAAATAACGCCGTCACTTCAACGTCTCCTCCAGAGACAAGTGGGATGAACTTTTACAATCCCCAGTCTCCTTATTACGGCATTCATCCCCAGCATCATCATCACCATCAGTCTATTACTCAACCGATTACACAGCAGTCCGCATCATCATCATCATCATCAATGGGAGGGACTAATACTAATAGCAATAATAGCAATATTAATAATAATGGGTCAGGGTTCGGGCAAGTTAGTCAATTTGCATATCCACAGCTTCCTCTTATGCAAATGAATCAAAATTTTGTCGGTGGAGGGGCAACGACGGCGGTGTTGGCTGGTCATCCTCAACAAAGTCAATCCAACTTCCAGACTCAACATCATCATCATTTATTGAGAACTCCTCAACATAGTAATAGTAATAAGCTCCATCATAATCATCATCAGATTCAGAACTCGACTCTCATGGCTTCTCAGCAACAAATGTCTTTGGGAGAGCACGGAGGAGGCAACGGGGGAAATGGCAATAAGTCTCCTTGGGCGTTGACCACGGAGTCTCCGTATCCAGGAGGGCTGGAAGTTCTGTGGCGAGAAGTTCCAGAGGAATGTCAGAAGCTCATGAATCTTCAGGATGTTCCTGAAACTGCTAGGCAAAGAGGCTACTTCACGGTATGCGAGTTGATTGCTTTGAAACGGAGTCTTGTCTCGAGAATGGGGCATCATGATCAGAGGCGTACTGTAGTTGGTAAGTATTATTTGAGTGATTTATTGTTCATGTATCGTAACGAGTAATTGAGGATTCTTTAAATGGCATTTTTCTTAATTTTAGGTCCATCAAATCCATCGAATCAAGAGCAGGTTCATCGTTCGCATTCGGATGCAATTTCTGCAGCGCCTGAAATGAGTAGTACTATGGTGGGAATGGCTGTAAAGGACGCCATGAATACATTGCATGGGGAAGTGTCTAATTCAACGGAGGGGCAGACAGTCGGTGACACTGATAATTCTGACGTTCCAAACGATGGAAGTGAAATGAACTTGCAGAATTCAGGAGGGAAGTGTCATTACAACGCTGCTGACTCTTCGACCTTCGTTTTGGCCTCAGGGGGGCCTCAAGGAGGAATTGGATGTCATTCTTCGTCCAAGCGACATTCTGATTCGTCAACGTTAGTCAACGGACCACCTCCGCCTTACAGAACAGCTACACTTGTATTCAAGCTACTTGTAATTGGAGGCTACCAATTCAGGTCTTTTTCTGAAGTCAACCCTAATCGACTTCGGGTTCTTTTCAATACTCAGTAAGACACTTTCAAAAGAAGTATTTGAATATCTCTCTTTCTCGTGCAGTCGTACATATGAATATTTAATTAAATCTTTTATGAATTGAACAGAAGACTGACTTACGAATGTCAACTATCCATTGTACGCCCTCCCAGAGAAGGAATGCCCGTGCTGAGAAAACTTCTCACAGTCGACATTGGATTTGATCAGATTAGTGTCATTCGCTTTGGAACGGACAAGGTTAGGACGACGACGGAACTGACGATTTATCCTAGAAGGAACATTTTATTTATGAATGATATCTTTGGATGAATAACATTGAACTTTAATTGGATTTCAGTTGTTCCTGCGTGTTGAAGGACCTCCATTGTTAACTGTGACATACAATCCAGCCAATGAGGATTTATCTTGCCCCCCTTTGAGTCAACAAGATCATCACCTTCTTGAGCAGATCGATAAAGGTCAATTGAAACTCAGCCCTTGTCATCAAGTAAGTTTACTATATTATGCATTTGTAGCCATAAGACTTAATGCGAAAATCATATCCTAATCAAACATTTATTTCGATTTGCAGTTATACTTTCTCAACGAAAGACTTGTCCACCTGCTGGAATATCAATTCAAAGAGCTTCCTCGCTTTCGACACATCCTCCAAGAAGGTTTTAATGACCAACAGCAGATGATAAGCATGCCATCATCATCCCAGTCCAACCAACAGCAGCAACAGCAGCAGCAACAACAGAATCAAAATCAAAGCTCCATCATAGATATTCCATGATTCTTCCATGAAACCAGATAGTATGCTTTTGAAAGCTTTAAGGCTTATAATATTGTTAATTTCGTAGGTGGCAGGCTCTGCAAATGACAGGCAAATCATAGTAACATGTACTTATGTTCTTTCTACAGTCATGACATTGTTATAAACTGAAATAAAGCTATTATTGTTAAATTATATACATATTTCGGGATTTGAAATATACATGGCACCATTGCATGTAGAGATAGCCCAGCCAAAACCGTTACCACAAAGCACGCCGGGTAATTGTTCTGGCCTCCGGAGATATCACGATGCCCCGTCACCAGCGCGCATTTCAAATTCTCCCTCTGCCTCTCTCGTCGTCGGCATTTCCAGTTCCCATGTTCCCAATCTAGAAGTTCGCTGGTTGCGGCTGGTTTGTTTTCTTAGGATCTTCAGACAGTCGGGTCGTCAATAGCGGAAACAAATTCAATTAATTAGTTAATGTCAATTAATTGTTACTGGCCTTATTAAGTGTGAGGAGGAGGAATTCGTCACTAAAATGTTTTACCACGTAAGCCACGAAGAGCACTGTTAAATTGAGAGACAATAATGCTGGGCAATTGAGGATTGTAGTAATTTTATTTTGTGCCAATAATTAACAGATCGGGATGGACCATGAGATTCTTCTTCACCCGCAGTATTTTGGACCCCGGCTCATGGACACTGTCAAGCAAAAGTTGTTTACAGAAGTGGAAGGAACGTGTACGGGAAAGTATGGGTTTGTAATCGCAGTCACAACGATAGATCACATTGGCTCTGGAACGATATTACCGGGTCAAGGATTCGTCCGGTATCCAGTCAAGTATACAGCAATTGTTTTCCGACCATTCAAAGGGGAAGTGGTGGATGCTGTTGTCACACAAGTCAATAAGGTCGGCATGTTCTGTGAAATCGGCCCACTCTCCTGTTTCATCTCTCATCATGTAATTAATAATAATAGCAGCAGCGAATGATTTTTAAAAAGTACTTTACAATAAGTGTTTGAGTAAACCATTAATCTTTGGATTGTGTTTTTGTAGTCCATACCCTCAGAGATGGACTTTGATCCTGCAGGACAACCACCTTGCTACAAGTCAAAGGATGAAGATATTGTTATCAAACAAGATGACGAAATCAGATTGAAAATTGTAGGAACTCGTGTGGACGCTACGGGCATTGTAAGTTGTGGAAATGTTTAGAAATCAAGTAACCTACTATACATGCATGCTTGAAAAAGATTCGATAAATTACATTAATTTTTGCTTGTCTAGTTTGCCATTGGAACCCTCATGGACGATTTCTTAGGCCTGATATCAAGTTAAGGTATCATCGTAATGTTCTTTCCGGCGTTTACTAGTGTTTCCGAAACAAAATGTTTTGTATTTCATTTATATTATCATACATAATTACTGTCGTTCGTGTAAATACGCTATTTAAATTTTTCACTCGTTAATAATTATAGTGATAGTTAATTGATGGAAATCGGGATATCAGTATTTAGCAATAAAATTGTTTCTTTTTATTTCACCGAATTTGCGATAGTTGATAGGGCTTCCAAAAAATGTTAACCTTGAATATTAAGCAACTCCCGGATTCATGGCCTCACAAGATTACACTAGCTAGAGTCCTGATTGAAGTCACAGTTGAATATTACAGAAGTCAATAGGAGCGCCGAGCGGGTGGATTCTTTTGTCTTATCGGCTATTTTAACTAATAAGAGTTTCAGAAAGTGACAACCCCTTATGATTTAAGAAATTAAGTCAGAGGAAATTATCTCGGCATAAGAGATAAAAGCAGGTGTCGAAAATGCACTTCAAATGGATACTTGCCGGACAACTCTGCTAGTGAAGTGACAAATGAAACAGGCTGAAAGAATTAGTTGAATCAATCTAAGTACTTAGACGTAAGTTGAATTTATTTTTGTGACAACTGGCAAGTAAATGATTTAAAAATTCTAAAAAACCATGAAGCACAGCTTCAATTAGTTATTTAGATGATAATAACTACCCCATCTGTCTATCGTTTAGTTGCGAGTTTAGTAGTATAAATTGCATGACCATTTATTTTCGGATTCTATCCATGAAACTGATAATAATTGTTTGAGTGTTTACAAGGTATACTGTGCGTGAAAACTATTCTCCTTTTTGTTCGCCGCAAGCGGAATAATTCCTGGATTTCGGGGGATCCGGATTATTCAGTTTTTTCTTGAGTTCTTCGAAATCCTCATCATCTGAACAGTAGCATTTGTGTGCGAGGTAGAAGCTCACAGGTGGTTTCTTGTCGTAGGCAGATACGCCACCGCCAGTCTGAGGATCCAAGGCTGCTTTCAACTTGTCCTTTTGCTCTTGAGTCAATTTGTTGGGATATTTCACTTTGAATCGAATTATGAGGTTTCCTCTCGAGTCTGAATATAGCAACGCACAATGAGACACAGAAATTGAAGACTAATTCATATTCGTGTTTCTTTTTACCCGCCTCTCCAAATATGGGCATTCCTTCACCAGGAATGACCTTTTCAAAGCCAGGCTGAACCACATGAACATTGTAAACTGTGAAGGTCCGACCATCCAGTGTGTCAACGTGAACGTAAACGCCACACAACGCATCATACAAAGTGACCTCCTTAACCAACACAAGGTTATCTCCTTCTCTTCGAAAGGCTGCGTGTTTTATGATTTTTGCGACGAAAATGAGATCAGCTGAAAAACGAACACGTCAAACTTTTAAATCTTCACGAACATCATATATGACATGATCACTATTTCAGCTAACCCGGAGATGTTTTAACTTCCTGGTCTCCTTCCGCAGGAAAATTGAACTCCAGGCCTTCTGGAGTTCCAGGAGGAACTGTGATGGTCAGAATTTTGTCCTCCGTTCCCTCTCCTTTATCAGTTAATATTCTCTTTGTGATCATAATCTTCTTAAGTGCTCCGTTGTAAGCTTCGGCAAGAGTTATATCCAAGTCCTTGTAGACAGGAGAGGCCTTTGGACGAAAGTCTTGAGTCTCCTTGCTCACAAACGCATCTATTGGGGCACAAGCTGCAGACAAGAGGTCAGCGAAAGGGTTGTCAGTGCCAAAAAAGTCCCTGGAGTTTAGATAAAAAGTTCCAGGTACATTGAAAGATAATCAGTGGAGCAATTAGATCATTTTTGTACCTGAAAGTAGCATAGGGATCCCCGTGGTAGGCATACGGAGGAATGAATCCCTTTGGCCCAGGCATACCTTCCTTCAAGGCTCGCTCACCGAATTGATCATAGATAGCTTTCCTCAAAGGATCAGTCAGGACATCAAAAGCTTCCGAAATTGTTGCAAAGATCTGAATGGACTCCATTTCTTGGGCATGTTCTCGCATGAGTTGTTCTTGAGCGTGTTCTGAAGGTGAAAGCATCGGCCTTGGCTTGTAACGCTTCGGATTATGAGCCAAAGACATCTTTTTGTATCTTTTAATAAAATCGATTGTCACAACATAAGAACTCTAGCTCTAATACTTAAACTTGTAAGCTTGTTTCATACTTACGCAGCTTTAATTTCTTCCTCTGTCGCATCCTTGCGAAGCCCTAAGGCTCTGTAGTAATTCCCCATTCTGAAAGCAGCTCCTCCAAAAGCTTAAGGTTTCCTCCCGGAAAGATAAAATTTCCAGGCCTCAAAAAACATCTTCCTCGTCTCTTCCTGGATTTCCAACATTTTCGTTCCCATTGAATTTCCATAGAGAAATATTGGAAGCATAATTTCATTCTGCAAAGGAAATAATATTCCTTTGTACCAAGGTTGATGAAACCTGCGGAGCACAGAGAAGGTTGTCCAACTTAATGTTAAGGTTTTGGGGGAAAAGTTGTTTCTACATAAAAGCGCATGCTATTCCATCCAGGATTGAACACTTCAATGCTATGGCTTGACAGAATCATCAATAATAGAACAGCCTCCCTGTAATTTCACGGCATGTGTGTGTCTCATTCTCACCAAATTAGGATGAGTTTCATGATTTCATGAATTGAAATAAATGAGCTTGACCAACAACGGGAATGAACACTTTTAGACGATCACATTTATTCCACTTATCAGGGAACATACACACACATACATACAAGGCTCCTCGGAGTATCTGTCTCTCTACACTTGTAACAAAAGCACTCGCATAGAAATAGCGAAACCGAGATCGTTCTTCCCGTCACCGTATAGTTTCATTTCCACGTAGAAAGGAGGAAGGACATTAGTCGATTATACACAACGTGATTGTGACTTGTGAAGCTGGCAGTGTAGTTCTGTGACTATGTACATATAGTATATGTATATGAATGGGAATGTTACGTGACTCATTAGTAAGTCAGAGACGGGATGATGTTCACTCAAACTAGAATAACTTTGTCTGAGAATGACATCGATGACTTGTTACGAAATCCTGTCAGGATCAGCAACAAAGCCTTATTGCGCTGCTTCCACTCAAACCTCAAGCTCATCTCAGCCTCAGCGTTTCTAGCTCCCTTCCACTTGATGTGATTTCATTAGTGCAAAACATACAAGTTTGCATTGCTCTCTACTGCTTTCCCTACTACTAATCCACACACATCCATAATAAATACGTCAATAATGCAAATGCACTTAAATGTATTCCGTTGTTTACTCCTAATGGAATCATCTTTGCCAATCACCATCATGAACCAACTCACGGAACTTTCTCCGTCCTTAATCGAATTCTATTGCTTCTTTTCCACTTCCGACACCCATTCCATCAGCAATGTGTGTGTGCATTCATTTTCTTCGATCAACGTGACCCAGGTGAAGATCACTTGATTTTAACCCACATGCTCAGTCAGTCTCTATCAATAAGTAAAATTAAGCACGACCGCACGACTCAATCAGCATAACTTATACACAACATAATATACTACGTATCTAGCCTCCTGGCCGTGACAGACTTGTTTGCGTTTGAAGGTTTGTTGAACGAGACACACATCTACTTTTGCATAGTTTACATAGTTGCTTACATATTTTATACAGAAACAACATCCGTCTCCTTATCTTCGGTCATTTTACTATGCTAAGCTCTCTGGAATAATGCAGAGCAGAATTCCTCCTGTCGACTCGAGAAATATATTACACGGAGATTTATTCGCTCAGTCGGCAGTCTTCCTGTTGGTATGATGAGCAGCAGTGCATCTCATCAAGGTAATAATCCCATTGAATGGTGAAAGGAAAGAAAGTTGTGAGATATAAACAACGGCAAGAGTAGTAGTAGTAATCCGTTGAAACAACCGATTTCCCGTCGTATCCAGTCGCCCTCCGTCCCTTCTACTACTACGCTACTACTACTACATTACTACTCTGTCTTGTCAGTCATATACAAGAACACACGGTGTACAAATATCTCAAATGTGTTTGTGTGTGTGTGAATGAATCCTCATGTAGCAGTTTTATGCCTTTTGAAATGGCTTCGCCTATATCTCGCGTATTACCACCCACCCCCAATCTTAAAGAGATGTACTTTCTCCACACACACACACACACACACACACATGTAATGCACACACATATATATCTGCCACCACAAGGGAACAATAGATTTGCTTTCTCTCCAAAAGAGTTTAGTAGTCCATCCACCAGACCTTTTCAGCTTAACACTCTCACCAGCATCAGCTCCAGACTGAATCTCTGACTGTCTCTTTGATTTTATTCACCCAGACAAAATAATACACGCGGACTCCTGTCTCTCGCTGAGAGTCTTCCTCGGAAATGATTTACGTGAGACGGATAACCCGATTTCAGTAGCACAACCGGCTGTGGATGATTGTTCTTGTATGAATGTGGTTTTAAATTATACTCCATTCATAATATTCCTCATCTGTATATACGTACATTGTCGTACATACATTGTGTCTATGATTAACCCTTGGCCTCTTCTGTAATAGACCAATCTTTCAAGAAAAATTCATCGTCTTTCTCATCTTCATCTTTCCCCTTATTCATATTCCATTTCATGTATGCTTTATAGACCGTACATTACTTTCTGCGTAACATCTTCAAAGTACCTAGAAGAACTCTCTCGTCCACGCATACTACACCTTCTTCTTATATATTTCTCGTAGAAGGACTTCTTACACATAAGTACATGCACATAGAGCACCTTCACACCCACCACCACTATACGACCACCAGGACTTTCACCACCACCAACCGTAACGGAGAAAGTCCAGTCCTGGAACTTAGATCTGGGAGTCGTCTGAGACACTTGGTCGGTGTGGCTGGACTGTTGTTTAGAGATGTGCTGGTAGAATAATAGGAATAAGTTAGGGTACTCTGGGTGCGCAGAAGATGAGGAAGGGTGGAAACAGAGACCGAATCTCCCCGAATAACCCAACACTCCTCAGCACCACCAGAATTCCTTTTCCTTCAATAATAAAAATGCATCTTCCAAATTCCCAGTGTGTAGTTCCAAGTCACTCTTTCGCTCGAAAGCAACACACACGCTAACCTCCAAGACGAACCACCCTTTCGTCTATATTTCTAGCTGGCAGTCTCAACTCGGTCTCACACACAATAATCTCACTCACTCACGAACATTCAATCCAGTCTCTCGTCAACATCACTTTCTCTCAGTCTTTCCCCTCATCTCTTCTTGACCATATGCAGCTCCTCTTGCATCATCTCTAAAGACATCAAACTGGTCTCTCCGTTTTTAAAGAAACTGCCAATAAGTGACCATTCAACATCGAGAGTGCTTTTGTGTCCACCCTGTACAATACTGTACATTATACGCATATAAGAACACAGGCATAACTACAATCATAGTTTAGACGAGAATAGGAGGAAATCAAGTTTTGGAACGGAGTGAACAAGAGTGTCGTGTGTGATTGTGCTAGGAAAAAGAGAGACAGAAGGATGGAAAGATGCCAAGAAGAATCTTAGAACTACACTTAAGGAGAAGGAATTTGTCAGTCTCGGTTAAAGGTGAGGAAAGCAGAGCTCTAGACAAGAGAGAGACCAGTTCACCTCTCCGTCTCTCTCTCTCTCTTTAATCTTAACCCCAGATACATTTATAATTCTGTGAAAAACACTTATGAAAAATATTTACACCAGGACAAACTTGCTTTGTGTGTGTGAAGGAGAGACTTGTTATTATTCCACAACCACCGAGCCCCTCTAAAGGCTGTGTACGCTATAGTGTAGTCACTTTCCCTTTTGTCCCTATCATCTCTTACGCCTTCCCTTGTCACTTTCTCTAAAAGCATCCCAAGTACTTTTGTCTCCTAAGGCTTGTTGACTTACCATTACGAGAGTGAAAGCATAGAGAGCTTGAGTAGGCCCATAGATATATTATGTAACTCACACACACATAGACTCCTATTGTCTTCTCTCTCACTTTGGGAGATCGTGTTGTAAACGAGACAAAGACACATACGTAGTAGATATAAACTTTCTCAATCCTCCTCCATCTCGTATAGTGACAGTCAATCGAGTGGTGTGTGTGTGTGCGTGTGTCAAACTATACACTACATAATCTCTTTCCACCTTCTTCTTCGTCTCTCGCTCAGATTATTAACACTCGACAAAGAGGTACAAAAGTTTGTCTCAAGAGAAAGTGGCTCATGTTTTTGTCACTGTCTCCTATATCATGAATACTTAAGTACGTATTATTATTATCCGCTCCGTTTGTTGTGTCATGCTATAAGTCTCCTATCCTTCTTTAGCCTTAACAACAGACTTAACAAAGAACTATCGCGTAGAGGAGCGAGAAGAACTAATACTACCAAAGAAGAAGTTGCTAGTTTTGTGAGACAATATACTTTTACTAATTGACACGACGACTGTATACTCCATCCAAGTAACGTGCGAAAGTAAAAAGACCAAATTGTGTGAGCAGAAGCGAGTGTATATGTACAAAGGAAGGAATAAAATCAGAATATGTGAAAGCCGAGAGAAAGCAGAGGTGTTTTAGTGTGGAAGAAGTCATAAAGAGTAATATTGTGGCGATGAGGAGAGGAAGAAAGTCCGGACGAGTATTGTCATCGTGGTCATCGTCGTCGTAATCAAGGAGGAAGGTCCACCGGGCAGCAGCATAGACGGAAATAATGTTACCAACCTGGGAAATGTGGTCGGCTTACATTGTCGTCCTTTGCTGTACACTCCTGAGTGTATCATCCGGACCATCGTCGTCGTCGTCGTCGTCGTCCATCACGAAGAACGCTGCTGAAGTAGCGTCTACAACGGCTACAACGTCCGCCTTCATCGACGGGAGTAGTGGGAGGAATCACTACACTCACCACTTTCACCGGGACTTCCATTATGAAAACGAGGGTGTGGGGAGTACTAATAATAATAATCGGGGGCTTTTCGTGACAGAGTCCTCGGGGAGTTTCAGTAGATCTCCATTCAATTACAATGAAATTAGTCGTACGCTAGGGAGGGGCAACATCAACAGCAAAGAGTCCTCGTCATCAGACAACTTCCTCCAAGGACTCCAAGACAGGACCAAGTCTCATATCTCGCATTTCGCACATCACAAGGAGAGTAATAATAATAATAATGAGCGGATCCCCCGGAGGAACAATAGAAATGCCAATGGAATAAGCAACGGCGGATACTCCCGGGACTCTCTCTTTCCTCCAGGATCTTCTTTGAGTTCCCTTCCTCCAGTCACGAGCTACGACAGTCTCTTTTCATACAGTCACTACTCGTACTCGTCCAATTTCTACAACGCTGAGAATGAGACTTCTACCGCTTTGATGTTCAACGGGTCGAGTCCAGCGCCGCCGCCCCCTCCCCCAGAGAAGAAGGCTGAGAATGTCCCTCCAGGATCCAAGTACTCTCTCTTCCAGACAATCATCATCGCGTGGATAGCCTCGTGCCTCGGTCTCCTCACTGTCCTCGGAAACATCCTCGTCATGGTCTCCTTCAAGATTGATAAGCAACTCCAAACGATAAGTAATTACTTCCTCTTCTCGCTGGCCGTTGCGGACTTCCTCATCGGAACAATCGGAATGCCACTCTCCACTGTCTACCTCCTCGTTGGACACTGGCCCTTTGGCCCCAGGATTTGTGATGCTTGGCTAGCCATCGACTATCTCACTTCCAATGCTTCCGTGCTCAATCTCCTAATGATCTCTTTTGATCGATACTTCTCGGTCACACGGCCTCTCACCTACCGGTAAGGCTCTCTATACTCCCAACAATTATTACCTATAACCCCTCCAAATTAATTAACTTAAAAGCTCTCATAATGAAACGAAGTAGTAGTAGTAGGTTGTCCTGTGATCCCCACCACCACTCTTTCAACTTTTGAGAGTATTCTTCTCTCCAACTTCCATCAAACTGGACGACGACTATAGACCAGAGCACTGACTCTATACAAGTACGCTGCTGGTCTGTAGGGATGAGAGATAGAGCATTTTGCAATTATCTCAAAATAATCCTTTCATCAGACACACTTCACGGTATCAGGGACACAATAGAGAGATTCGAGAGAAAGCCACTGCATAAAAGAGCACGTCAGGTGTCAATATGGCTTATACACAGAGAACCTCTATTATTATGTATGTATGACGATGTTAGAGAATAAAAGAGATTAGATTGCATTTGCCCAGGCTCTTCTTCTGAAGGGAAGAATGAGCAAATGAAGTGTATCATCATCATCTCTGAAAGATCATCTCTACATTGACATCATCACCCACGCGGATTTGGTGCGGACACTCCCGTTTTTGTAGATTAAATTGAAATTAACGATCTTTTTGGAATTAAAATCACCGGCTCACCCAATGGGATATATATGGAACTTGCAGTAATTGAAATAAATCCTTTATTCCCGTGTTCATTATTGTGATTTTCGATTAATAAATCTAGCCAGGGAATTATTACTTATATAATAAGAAGTCCGGTATGATGGATATACAGTATATATGTAGTTAGTTCTTTCGGCGAGACATATTCAAAGATAGGAGACACTAGCGGAGGAAGCTGTTGACAGCGTACAAGGCTTATCTGTAGCATTTATCTCATAAAGTAAATCTCTTTTCGGTCGTAAAGACTCAATCCGAGCTTCTGTGTGACAGAATCAACACACACACACATTACTCATGGTACTATATATCAGCAGAAGTAATATTATTATGAAGTCTCTTGTGCAATGATATCTTCAAGTTTCTAAGAAGTCTATGGATGCAAGTCGTCATCACGTAGAACTGACACAGACTGCTTACGTGAAAGAGAGAAAGGTGCTGCTGGAAGGCTGATGAAGTGATGACGAAACACAAGAACAAATAATACATAAGATTAGATAGAACGGGCACTTTCTTCAGTTAGAAAAAGTTGATTAAAGACATTAAAGAGAATTCTTTTGTTAACTTTAAGTACTCCTGATACTTTTTCAATTACAAATAATGGTAAGTGGAAGAATAAAAACAGTGTGAAAGTGAGATTTCGGAAGATGAAGCAAGGAAGGCCGACGATGGTTACATGTTCGTTATTCGGTTGAGTCCGTGCTGAACTCTCTCTCTCTCTTTCGTTGCTTCTTCATGGGTGCTTGGCTCAGATAAGAGAGCTTTAATGAACACTTCTATAGAATTAGCATGAGAAAGAGCATAAGATATTGAATATTTAGTGCAAAAATACATTGCACGAATGGAGGAAAATACTCATTGAAAGTGAGAGGAAATTTCACTCTGCTAAATTCAGATAAGCCCTTCAACGAGCTCTGTGAGTGTGAGAGTGTGTGTGCGTACTTTGACTCTTTGAACATAAACGTAGACTTACCGACGACGATATTGTAAGCGCAGGTACTTGGAAAGGAGCAAAGGAAAGGCTGTGTAAAGTAGAAGTAAAACCACGTCTTCCATAAATGTATTGAAAAGACCATTATACCGTCCTCTATGAAATTCCTCCTAATTTGAATTTGACGATAGAACACACACACGTACACAGCCTCAGTTTCAGTAGTAGGTTTTGAATGTTTCAGGAATTAGCAATAAGATTAACATGTTCAAAGTAAAGCTAATAACTATGTGTGTTTGTGCATGCAGGAGAGAAAAACAAGTTTCTAGTTTTAATAATCAATTTGTTGCTGGAAACACACACAAGGCCGTAGTAATATTTCTGTGAATAAGGGCTTAAGAAGATTTTCGTGGAACTCTGTCATTCAATAATATTTAGTACTTTGAGTGTACCGAGTACAAAACTGAGACGACGATGGGAACTTCGCTGAAAGTGAGCTTTAGAAATTGCATAGATTTTTCACGTTTCATTCGAGTTACTGCATGGGATCCCCACGAATTACTAATAAACTTCTTTGAAACTCCTACCACCACCGTATTCCACAGCATTTCATTATTAAGTTTCCCGAAAACTAATAATATCACTCGAGGAATGCAGAGACATGAGGAGCATGTAATATTGGAAGAATATGAGCCATGATCGACTTTCCCTGCCAATAATGCACAGAAGAGTAAGTAGACCAGACTGTATACTATGCTCATTCCATCGTCCTCTAGATTTTCTATCTAAGCCGTCAATTGAGTCTTTTCCTATCATCATCATGATCATGGGATAGGATGCTTTTTCATGTGGCTCTGCTGCTGCTGCACCCAACTCACGATCCACCTGGATCAATTCTATCTCCTCAGATGGGCTTTTTACAATGAAACTATAGACCGAATTTTCTCACTTTTAGTTCAAAGTGAAAGAGTGCGGCGGAGGAGCAGAGGAATATTTTTTATCTTCTGAAATTTAAATTACCACCGGACTTGGGTTTTGAGGCTTTCTCCAGAAGAAAGCGATGCAAGGAATATTAAATATCTCCGTCTTCCTTTTTTCTTATCGTGGAAACTCTTTGGAATCTACATTTTTTATTCTATCTGCAGTGCCACGTATATTTTCGTCTTTTGGCTCGCACTATCAACAAACTCCTGTGGGCACGGTTTGAAGAAGCTCCTACGTGTAATCCTCGTATAGGGCAGATATCAATCGAATTGATCTCATAATGACGGCGGGGAATGATCTTTTATCGTATAAACCTTGTTACAGATTACATATCTTACCTAATTCTTTCTATATAACCTGAGAAAGTCTTTGATGAGAAAGGCCACCAGCCCTTTGCACATGTACAATACCTTCAAACTTCCTACTTACTTTATCTTTTAGATAAAGCTCCTTAAAAATATTTCCTTCAGAACTTCAGCAAGACAAGACAAGAAGTTCTAGTGAAGCCCTATTATATGACATACTTGGTACTGTATTTGCAGCACTTACTCAAAAGTTCTAGTCGACAACAACTTCATCCCACGCTTTCGTTTTAAGTTTCAAGGCAAGTCGCATTCGAGTAATTGACAATATATTGTTCACAGTTCATGTTAATCAATTCCAAGATATTTTGATGAAATTTCATGAGTTTTCCACCAACATTCAAATATGCTGTTGAGTAGTACGAGAATCCTCGAGGCTTCCTTGCGATCACGAACTGGAGAATTCTCAAATTCGTTATCTAGCATACAACCGAAGAAGCGATCCTGTACAAAGAAATGAATAGCCTTAATATTTATGAGGACTCATGTGTTCCTAATTGCCTTATACAAAAAGTTGTATTTCGTGCTTGTGTGTACGTGCTTTGCTGCAACACATCTTACACCAACAACAACTGCCTGTTGGTGTAAGTTGTTTAGTGTAAGGTCTGAAAGAAAAGAAACCTCTCAAATACAAGAATAAGACTGGTAAATTCTCGGCAACCTCCTCCTTTGTAGATTGGAAGTAAATTTATCCAAGTTTCATGGAATGAATTGATCTCATTGGTGAACACTCCGCTTGTTCTTGAGTAAATAAAAAGTAGAAATGAAAGACTGTGTGTGTAGTAGATTCTTCGAAAAGCTCTCTCTAAAGACAAGACGAATGTGAGACAAGTGGAGAGGATTTTATTCATTTGTGCATCATTGTGAGAAGAATTTGTGATCCGAATGATAAATACCCTCGACTTTCTTCGTCTTATTTTATCTCTTCGCATCAGGAGGCACACACAAACTCTCCATGCTCCTCCGAAGAAATCCAACAAACGATAAGAATTAGAAATACGATACACACACACCAACAAAAAGACTAGACATAGTTTTATTCCTTGGTTTCGCCTTACCACATGAATTGCCAATCATTCTACCTTTTCTGTCAAACTTCTTTCATCATCATAACAAGAACAATAAAATTTCTTTCTCTTATTTTCCCCGAATAAAGTTCCGCCTCCTCCTCCACAAAAGGTTCAAATAGATGTGCTAAAAAATTCAGTGTAATCTTTTGGATAAACTCGTATTCTATATGGTAGTTGTACGTAGCCCAGTTTTGAGGCGGCTGATGTATAAGCAACGACTGGCCTTACAACCTGAAATAAGTACAGGGAGTGCTTGTCTGTGTATGTTATGAGGGATTTGAGGGAACCCCATGAAAGCGAAATGATTGTAAGAGACAGGTTTTCGAAAAAAGGTCTACTTTCACCTCAGAGGCATCGTGGCAGAAAGGCCATACATTATGTGAGTGTGTGTGTGTAAGACTGCATCTTCCAAGTGACGGGAACTGGATGGAAGAAGGAATTCTTGGGCCCTAGCCTACAAAGATATTGATTTCTTCACTCGTCTTCATCTTCTCTTTTTCCTTCTTCCGCAAAAAGCCACAACCTCTTTTTAAGTCAAAGGACTTTTTCCCTAAAAACTTCCCAGCTAAAAGAATCCTACATGCACCACCACCACCACCATCACTACTACTACACAGTCATTCTCTACTACTATGAGACTAAAGAGAAAGCAAGGTGAACGTGCCTTTCCCTCTCTGTACCTTCTTCTTCTTTGAGATCCTTCGTACACTATACACACCATCACCCAACTCACTCATCCTGATATAAAGAAAAACTTTTGTAATACGCTCTGTTAGGAGGAGAGTCTTTCAGTTTTATTCTTTCTTATCTTAAGCAGAAACAGATCCACCGCGAGGCCAGTACGGAGGAGTAGTAGTAGTTTGGTGGAAGAAGTGCTCCTATATAGATATATATATAGATATATATAAGTATATGCTGGTACGAGACTTCTGCTCCTTAGCCATAACAAAAGGATTCCTTCCTATGAACATAATGATAGCATTATTACACACATACCTTCAAATCTTATTGCCTTTATCTCCGCAGAACCCACCAAATGAAATATATACGTACAGATCACTACACACCGAAAGTATGCACACATACATCATCTTCATGCTTTGAGGTTCTCCCATCCTTTTCTCCTTTCTCTCTGTGTACAAGAGATTGCTGAAACCGCAAGAAACTTTTTAACAAAGTTCTTCCGACTACTCCATGGTACGACGATCGAGGCTGGGAAAGTACGGCCAGCCAGCTAATACGGTTCTTAAGTTCCACAACAAGAAACTCTTAAGATATCGCGTCTTTGCTTTTAGCAATGTTTTCTCTAAAGAAGCAAAGTTTTAAAGACGGGGTTTCAGTTTACTCGGTTAATTTAAGGAAACTACATGAAATACCGAAAGATGAAATCCTATCTGACTTAGCATAATAATAATGTATGAGTTCACTGTGTGTGTGTATGTACTCAGAGTTCTTTCTCTAAGACACAAGATGGAAAATATTTTAGGAGAAGAAGTAAACGAAGAAAACCACCAAAATTGTTTTTCCACAAGGAAAGTTGAGTTGGTAGATGGAATAAATCCAGTCTGACTGAGACAACGACCATATGATGGTGATGATGCTAAAAAGAAAGTTTTTTAGAAGTTACCGTGTGCATTTAATTAACCTCATTTATACGCTTTCTAAACGATATTGAAAGATAAGAACGGCTGGAGGAAAAAGTTATGGGAGTGTTTGTGTGTCTCCAGACTGTGTTGTATAAAAAGGGAAGAGCGAATAAGTGTATATAGATGATATATTGTATATAGGCTCCTGGTATAAGTAAGTCTTCGGAGGAGAAAGTGCTGTCAACATCATTCTAAAAATATTGAAGTGTTTCGAAAGAGCAGTATAGGACACGTCTTGAGGTTGTTTTCACTCTGATATTAAAACTTTTCTGGGAAGACAGGAAGATGATCTGATGGAGCAATTGTATCCAATGCGTAGTATTGGGGAAACGCTGCTGCTGATGAAGAAAGTTTCTTATTAGCTCAAATATTTACTCAAGGAATTCAGCCACCTGCCCTTAGCCAGCCAGCCAGCATCGTCTTCTCTTTCTCAAGACTTTCTTTTCAATCCAACAATTGGACGAGATCAAAAGACTGGCAAAGTGGAGCTGCAGGCTATCCTAATCTAACAACATTTGTTATCCTGTTAATAATAGCTTTTGCAAATACACACCTACGAATACATACACTCCAGATGTGTAGGGAGGTGTGTGTAGTGTCTTCACAAGCTAAATTGAATTTTGACTTGGAAGAAGACTCTTCTTCTTCTGGACAATAAGTCTCTGGAGAGCCAGAGTGCATACACACAATGCTATAAAGACACATGCACAAAAGTTATACTGCTGGTATGAGTCAACAAACCTTAAGCTGCAATGGAAAAACTAAAGGAGAACGTGTGTCAAACAAATTCCTAAAAGTTTCCTAAAGAAATAATTATAACTTTTTGATGAAATCACGGAACTCCTCAATGACTTTCTCCATTCTTTTGGAGTACGAATGAAGTTGGCTAAAGTAAATAAGATAAATTATATAATACACATAACAAGAATAAGACATTGAGTTAAATAACATTTCAAAACCTTATAAATGAACAGAAAATTAAAGGGTAGCTGCCGGAAGTATTATTATTGTACATGGTACCTGATACACCAGTGCAATGATAGTACTACACGAATGTTGCACGAAAGTCCTTTCCCCTCCCTTTCTCATGACAAAATACAGTACATTAAAGTACCTGCAGGACTTACAGGATATACTTAAAATTAATACTCGGGCAATCAAGAAGTTATGTTGAATTGCAAGTCTAATGAAATAGTTTCTAAATGGAACACGTTTCACGAAAGGATAATAGTAATACGTAGTTCCTGGCAGTATTACCTGCCGGATTACATTCATATAAAACGTGGTCTGCTAGGATTTCAAATGTTTACAAATTGTGTGTCGCCATATGAGAGAAAGGAGAAATCGTCTATTTCCCATTACTAAAACACTATGGCTGGCTGTTGAACGAGACTCCAGAACAGGAGTAATTATTCTTAAACTCACGATCATACGAATACTATACGGTGGTATAGTGTCGGAGTTAGTGTTTGTTTGTGCATTTCACAGAAACCTGAACTAAAATCCTATTGCCAACCTTTATCTTCCGTTATGGCCTATACCATTTGACACGGAGGACTGAAACGAATCCATGAAATTGTTCTGAAAGCAATAATCTCACTTTATTGCTCAACGGGTTTCCTACATTGCAATCGTTAAGTTGACAATACAGGAATGTTATTGCAATGCAGACAATATGTCATTCAAAGAAGTTTATGGAGGGCCTTCTTTCCATCTTTATTTCTAGTAATCCTTCTGCCTAATCTTCATTGGTGATGGACATAAAAATATAAATAGACTGACTGAGACACTTAAAAATTACGATCAACCACACAACACTCATCTCCTCTCGCCCCCTCGCTACATCTGCTGCATTATTGGCTCATGCATTCTCTTGGGAATCGTCTTCCTGTTTAAGAAACTAAAGTGCATATTCATTCTTTCATTTCCTTGAATTCACTTAATAAAAGTAGTGAAGACAAGAGAGAAGACATTTCGAAAAGTTGTCAATGCCATCAGATATCATACAAATTGGATGTTCAAGTGCTCCCCTTGAACCTTCTGGAAATGGGGAAATGTCATTTCTCCTGCCAAATCGTAGTACATGACTGCCAGTCGATTTGCCCATTTCACGTGTCTCATCTTCACTAACTTTATTGACAACGAGAAAGAAATGTTTGGGGAGGTAGTCTAGAGAGAGCGAGAGAGATCTGACTCATTGTAAAAAAGTCGAAGAAAAGCATTTTTTACTACTCTACTTTTACGACTGTTACTTAAAGATTCAATGTTAAACGGTAAAAGTCTTAAAAGTATCAATAATACAAAGGTATAAAAGTAGGGTGGAAAGAAAAATGGGATTATTAGTAGGCACCACCACATCTACTACCACCACTACTTCAAGTGAAGGTCTCCCCGAACATATCCTCCTGTAACTTCTGCATTTTATTGTTGGCTGAAAAGATAAAGGCAACTCTTTCGCCCAAGACTTACCTCCACCTCCTCCTTTTGCCTTTCCTGTTTAAACAATTTTTTGGTTTGAATTGCCAATGCAGCAGCAGTAGAAAAAAACGACGAGGTAGTTTTCAATATATTCGATATCTTCGGAGAGAGAAAGGTGAACCGTCGTTGAATGCAAAGCCAATCTTTTATATTGCCCTGGTCTCTCTCTCTTCTGTGAATGTGTGTGCTCTTAACATTAGACTCAGTGGTCGTAAAACGAACAACGTCAGGCAACAACTTCCACATCATCTCTTCCGAATGAGTTCAAATCTTCTGATTTCCATTTTGCTCACACAAGTTCCTCCTATGCTTCAACGGACTTTCTCTTATTCAGTCTGACTCAACTATACACTAGCTTTCCAATTTCCACCAGAAGCAAGCGAGCACCCACACACGAAGAATGTAACCAGAGCCTAAGCTCAAAAACCTCAAATTATTTTCATCAAATGCCAAACCAATTATTGTCTCGGATTGCCCGTGTGTAATGCAAGAAATCGACTGTAAAATGATTTAACAAACCGTGAGCTTAAACTAATCCCTCTCTATAAATTGGCTTTACTTTCATCATAACCAAATAAACTTGACAAATATTCAATTAAAATACACGACTTGTATTTGGAGATAGCGTTCTTCTATATATAGCCACCACTTTGTAGGCCCAGCAGCATTAAATTTCCCGTAATCCATAATGCTGCGGTCGTCTCACTCTGCCTACAAATATTGCTGACAGCTAAAAATAATAAAACTTTGGACTCCTTTTTCCTCCTCCGCCGTGTAAGTAGTTCTCATCAAAATCCCTGATCGTTGAACAAGAGTTTAATGTCCCACATAAAAGGTATTTGATTACCTCAATAATCATTTTACGAGATTACGTATAATATTCTATTTCGTTTCAAGATGATGAAAGTCCACACGTGTAGGTAGTTTAAACGAGATGAAGACACATTATTAACTTTGCTAATCCAAATCCAAGGTTCCTTTTCTCTCTCTCTCGCTCATTCAATAGATCTTAATCACTTTACTCCTACAACTCCACACAGGATCAAAGGCACCTTATCTATATGAACAGACTATTACGCTCATCCCCATACTTCTCCACGTACATATCCTACAATTAAAAGCTAACTTTGTCTGGTTATGCAGCCGTATACACGCGTATACATACATGCAAGCGATTAAAAATCCTTTCCCTGAAGGGTAACCAAGTCGTTATTGTGCATTTCATATCTTCGTCAGAACTTTTCACTATCTTATTTCTGAAGAGTAATTACAAAAGTTTTCTACCTCTCCCCATTCGTACTACTTTCTTTTGCTACACTCGTTCAAGGTAATTGAGACACATGAATCAGAAGATTTGCATGGTTGAATAGATTTCCTTATCTTCTTCTTTGTAGGCATCTGTTCCAGCAAAACTTTCTTACTCTTCCTCTTCTTCTCTAACTTAATTTTTGCAAAGTTGAAAACAATCCCATTACCGTTGTCAATTACGACCTCATCATCCTTGACTTATTCTAAATGATCTTCCTCTCCCATTAATGATTTTATGTCTGGTTGAGTATTCACGTGGATTTCCTTTTCCTTGTTCCAGGGCCAAGAGGACGACAAAGCGAGCTGCTCTGATGATATCCGCAGCCTGGTTCATCAGTTTGATTCTGTGGCCACCGTGGATTTACGCGTGGCCCTACATCGAAGGGAAGAGGACAGTCCCAGAGTACAAATGTTACATTCAGTTCATCGAAACAAATCATTACATCACTTTTGGCACCGCCATTGCAGCTTTCTATATACCTGTCTCTATCATGCTCATCCTCTACTATAGGATTTATATGGAGACCGAGAAGAGACAGAGGGATTTGTCTCAACTCCAGGCTGGCAAGAAAGACTCCAGCCGCCGATCCAATTCCAGGTTTGCCTTCTTATTTCACAACTCATTTAGTTCTATTTAGCCACCGCGACTCTGCACAAACACCGCCACTGCTTCTTTCTCCGTCCTTCCGGTATTAGATCTAAATTGATATCATGCTCATCAATTCTAATCTTCTCAGAACCACCTCCATAGCCTCCTCCTTACCTTCTTCTTCCTCTCCTCCTCCATCTTACCGAGTGTTTATTTTTCAAAGAATGAGAACTCGTGTGCTTTGTCGTATATGCCAGGCTTTGAGGAGAAATCTCGAGGCTCTCTTATGCATAAAAGGAGCAAGATTGCAATCTTGAGGGAGGTAGGTATTAGGTATAAGCGGAACACTACAATACAATAATGCACGGGGAGAAGGAGCTGCATTTGTATCCAAACAAATTCATTCCCCTTAACAGCTTAGAAGAGCGACTTCCAGGAAGTTACGATTGAATAAAAGACGAACGAAACTAATCTGTGTTTCGCGTAGGAAGGGAAGTGTGATTATTATATTATGAGTTCTCTCGTATTGAATGTTGTGGGAAATGTATCTGCATAAATCTTTCGTATATATACGAATCATTTCCCGTGTCCTTGGATTTTCTCCAGAGAAAGCTTCTCGTCGCGCCCACAGAGAGTAGGGCTTACAGTGCATTCTTCTGATAAGAAGAATCATCGTTCTTCGGACTCACCCGAGTGTGACAAAATAGCACACACACACACAAATGGGAACACAGCTAACTATTATTATGTGCTTCTCTGGCAGGAAGAAAGTGCGAGAGAAAGGAAGAAAGCGAAGAGGCAACTGGTTGAGCAATAGAAATCTCATACATGGAATAATAATCCTATAGAATAATGGGACCAGAGAGAGAGAAAACTTATTTTAAAAACGGCACAACTGCACTTCTTCTTCTTCTGACTAGTTCTGACGACTCCCTGTGCCTGTGTGCCCATGTGTAGAGATGGTCGAATGCGATGAATGATACGCAGCAGTTCCTCCGTTTTGTTAGAGCTATATATATTATATATATATATATATATAGGTGGTGGATGACCGGTTGGTTCAGCACAAAAGCAAAGGCACTGGAGAGAGAGAGTATTCGTCCTGGAGAGAAAAATTCCATTATTTAGAAAGGAGAGAAAGCGTACAATAATTATTTCAACACCTCGCACCTCCTCCTCCTTCCTCGTTCATCTTGTAACCTGAACTTTCTGCCACTGCTTCTGCTGGTAGCAAGTGTGGTTCATGAGTAGAAATATATATAACTGCTTCATCACCTCCGCCAAGCAAACTCCAATCTAATAAAATTTCCTTTTATTTCCTCTCTCTCTCTTCTCTACTACTTCTTCACCCGGATTGCAATATTATCTCAGACTAGAAGGAGGAGTGGATTTATAGAAGTAGTCGTAGTCGTAGGAGAGACTCAGAAGAAGAGTTCTATCGGAAATCATAAACCTTCTGTGTGCACTACTACGTTTCACAAGCTTACGGTGAATAGCATTAAAGAGGGAAATCTTCTCAATCAAATTTTTGGTAAATCATGCAATCCTTACTTCGTCTTCCCAAGTCTGATGTAATAATGGTTCTTCGCAAACTACATTATCATCAGATATCAGTCTCTCATATGTATCAATCTACCATTATGCATAGTATGTAATACTATGTAATTCTATATGACCATACAGTACATATATACTGTACCTCCAGGGATTGAAGACGATTTTCAGTGTATCACATACATAGCTAGTACGTAGGTGGTCGCGTGTATACCATTGTGTAATGCAATTTATTTCTGAGGGAATAATAGTACGGCCATAAAAACCACCTCGTAAACGGAAACCTTTTAAAATGATGAAAGTAAATGAAATGAATCTAAAGATGTGGAATAAGAACGCGAGTTAACAAAGTGTGGGCAGATTGCGTAGTAGTAAGTGAAGTGGTGGTGGTAGCAGGGATGAGAGTTGGTTTCATCTAAAGTAGAATATACAACAATTTTAGTGTAAAATGCACTTATTATTCTGTCTGTAATAGTACACACAGCCATCTCAAGATCGCTTTCTCTCTTCGCAGCAACTTTCACTATCACTGCAATTTAATCTTCCGTAGTATAGGCCCATACACGACTACTTGGGAATTCTGAATACAATAATAATAATAATGTCTTTTGATACTTGTTTCAACATCGGTGGTGGTGGCAATAGTTTTGAGCAGTTAAGGAGCATGCACGCTAGGCTTTCATTGTTCATGCCTTCTTGCATAATATTCCATTTCCTTCATAAGTGTGTCTCTTATTATGCTACGGGATCTCTTGAGTATTCCTAAACAAACACCAGCACACACACACACACACACATACACGTAGTAGTTTGAACAACATAAAGTTTAAATTGATAAAAGGACATTCAGTTAGGCTCTTAAAGACCACTTGCAGTTTCGCTCGTAGTCTGATTACGATGACACGAGAGGATGGGGAGAAAGTGGCGGTGATAAGAGATTCGATTACCTACACTCTACACTTGTGCATATCTCTATAGGGGAATGCAGAAACGACGTGAATAAAGTAGTTACTCTATTAGTAGTTCATGGAAAGGAGCTTCTTCGTCTCTCGTCTCTCTCTCTGCATGCATATGTATATATGTACATATATATGTATATTGCGTCCTATACGTGCCCGCAGCAAGGAAGGAAGGAAAACTAAAGTTGCCTCTGAACATACAGTTGCTTAAACAAAGTTGATATCTGAGATGTACAGGGTTAGTGATAGTGTTATTACGGGAGAGAAAGTCATAAGGGATGGCATTATCGGTACCTGTGTGTGTGTCCTGTATACTTTTGTGAGCCTAGAGGATATCAACCCAACAGGAGCACAATATATAGCGGTGACTAGGCAGTAGCATTGAAGAGAGACGTCCGTGAGAGAGTATTCCTGGAGCATACGAAAGGCTCATTATTACAACTGAAGCTGGTCTACGGAGGTAATATAATGGTGATGTAGTAAAGCCAGATGGGAAATTTAATATTCAGTACATCTTTAACGTTCAAGTGAGCACGATTTTAGGGTGTTAGGTGCAATTTGCATATCACACATGTCCTCGATGTAGTCTCAGATTGCATTAAGAGTTGAGGCAACGTGAGGGAGAAGACAAAGCGGAGAGAGACAGGTAAGTTAAATGTACACGGGGAGAACCTTAACTTGTTAGTTTCGACGGAGAAGGAGCGGCGTGTGAAATGTTACGGAGGAGTGGGAAAGCAACTTACGGAGAAAGTGAATAGGAAACCACGCGTCTGTTGCCACTGTACCACAGGACATGACACAGACTTTATGCAAAAACGAGGCTCAAATGTAAATTGTGGAGAGAGAGTGTGTGTGTATAGTCAGAGGACAAACTTTCACAAGCAAAAGCAACGACGACGAAAACTCGCATAGAGAGAGTTTCCTTTTATTTCAATAAGCCTGTAGGTTTGGAGCAGTCGTATGGGTTGGATCATCATCTTGGGCACAGTGAAACCATAAGGCAAATCTACTCAAGGAGAAACTGGCAAATGCCACATAAATCGTTCAATTTGCTTTCTCTCTTTCTCCTTCAGACTTCTTCGCCACTCTTTCGACTACGGAGCGTAATAAAAGGAACGAAAGAGGAGACCACGACGGTGGTTGACTTTTTGGGCTCTCATCTTATGGCCATGTATGTTCTTGCATGTGCAATACACAGCAAATCTTTGATAGCAGGACACCGCGAGTAGTTCTCATATGCATAATATACGTACTTGACTGATATGGTAGAGAGTTTTCGGAGGGATAGAATAACTGGCGTACAAAGGTTAAGATTATTCAGGATTCAGGGGTGTAATCATCTTATACTCCTCTCATGATGATCGATCAGTTCATGTGAAACCGTATGAAAGTTATACGGATGATTTGGGAATGCATTTCTTTACGCATAACGAGCAGATGGCCAGACTTGCTATAACGCGTATATTGTTTCACGAAGAATATTTAGAGCAGTGAAATAGAACTTCGACAATTCGAGAGGTGAATTCCTACAAAGTAATTGACGACCATGTAATAATCTAGCCATATAACTGAAATACACATAAAAGGACTCACATTCTCTTTGGCCAAACGTGCAAGGAAATCGACCTTGTGACAGAATTCAAGGAATTTTAAGGTCGAACTGGGAAATATATGGACAAAGTAAATACATTTATGGAGATGATGATGATATCTTCCTGCGTGCTTTGTAAGAATCAGTAGCAACATTTCTTCCCTTGAGAGTTGAAGAAGCAGCACAATAAGAAGCATTTACAATTTAGTCGTCATTGTGTAGGAATCACCATTCCCGTTTGTATTTATGTGCTAAACGACAGATGCAGAGAGAGAGAGAGAGAGATTTAGAAAGAAGAAGTAAATTGAAGAAACTCTACCCATTCTTGTCGTTTAGGGATTGGGAATCTTTTACACACATTGTGATATTGTGAATAAGTCAGTCTCTCAGTAGGAGACAAGTAGTATTCAATGTGGAACTGATCTCCTCGTCGCAGTAACTTACAAACATGAATGTGTACACATTTGTGTACACTTTACCTATGAAGATCGAAGAAAGTATAATGGCTGTGTTGGAATAAACTGACATAGGTAATGTTGTGAGTACTTATACGATATTGCTGTATAAAAGTCAAAGTGTAATACAATATATCTAAAAAGATGTCTTGGAGGAAAATGATTCGTATGAAAAGGCTTTCTTGTTGCATATTATCCTGGAAGGCATATATAACAAATCTCGATAATGCAGAGAGGGAGAAGATGAATCTCTGGCTACGATGAGACGACGAAAGTAAAATTTATTTGGTCGTTGTTGTTGTAATACAAGAGCAGAATTCCTACTTACAACAATCAGAGGTTTCATCTGCTCGTTATGTTCGACGGAAATATAAATAATATGACAGGTTGAGTAATATGATTTAAGAGTGATAAGGTTTGTTTTCGGTTTGAATTGCTCTCAAAATGTCAAAAGGTTCTCTCTTGCTCTCGCGTGTTCGATGGTTCGCTCCACATTCAACATTGGCCGTGGTGGCTGTGTAGTTGTCTCTAATAGTTATAAATGTGTGTGAACGAAGGAATATTATAACAAGTTTATTAATATATACACGAATTTCATGACTACTTGCGACTCAAATCTGTTGGGATGTTCTTTGGAGTAAAATAAATAGAGGAATAACGATGCGGCGGTGTTGTGCAAGATTCGCTGAGGGAAATGTTGTGAAGCTTTTATACATCATTCCATATGGATTCTAAGAATTGAGAATTGTATGCCCTTGTGTTTCTGTATGTTCCAGTGATGAGGCAGTCGATGTCGAAGAATGGAAGAGGATGCGAGCTGAGTCGTGTATCTGTCCAGACCATCTGGAACGAGCTTCCTCTTGTCCTGTCCATAGTCGACAGTCTGTGAGTCAAGTAAGGCCAAACCTTGTCAAAATTTCTACTATACAACATTCCCACTTGCCAAAAAATCCACATCTCAAACTCCTCTCTAGCTTCCTTCGTTCGAAAGCAGCACGCTGTACGAAATATACGTACAACGTACGACTATTTGTGCACTCTTCGATCTCCCTCTTTCCCCCTTCCTTGCACATTATGACTCCTCTGACACGGACCGTTTTTTGCGCACAACCAAACCTCATAGCAGCCTCGGAGCTTGAAACCATTATGGAGACTTTTAAACTCGAAGTTGTCGAATATCTGCCTGTGCGCACATATCTTTCATTATTATTAGTTGGCATCATCCTAAATTAACTTCAAAGTCCGTCAGAGACCTGTCCCAAGGGGAATCGGAATGAAAGAATGGATATGCTCGCCTTGTATATTATTATTCTGATCCTTTGGAATGAAACGGCTTATATAATGTATAATGTTTGATGGGATTGAGGTTAGTTCGTTCAGTACATACGCAGAGGCAGCCAGCTTACTTAGTCTCTCCCTACCACCACCTCCCTTGATAATTTGAGAGAAAGCACTGCTCACTATGTGGATCTCCGAACTGGTAGTGAACTGGTAGCGAGGCTTGTCAATCAGCTGTTACAGTACTTGTTCAACTGAACCCATCTCTCCCGTCTTCCAAGCAAGTAGATAGAGATTAAATTAAATCCGATGCCAAAAGTTAAAAAAACCTGAAAGGGAATTGATTTATGCTTCGCCGGAAAGAATGGCTGTCGACAGCTCCAGAGAATGCAGAAACAAAATCTCTACCGTCGTAGTAGTCGTTCTTGATCCACTGCCGATATTTTATCAACCAGCAAAGCAGTGTAGCTTTGTGTAGTATAATTCCTTCTCAAGTGTATATACCAAGATCGGCATGATCTTTCACCCAACACAAAACCGTACATAAGCTTCTGCCGTATGTCAAGTATTTTAACATTTCCAAGCCACGTGGCTCAATGTCGAAAAATCTACTAAATCCGCTTCATTTTCTGTTCAGCTCACAATGACAAACTCAAGTTCTCTTTGGGTCGCGCAAAAATGACTTGTGAAGACCTCCCAGGCTACAATTTGTAATCCAATACTTGGAATCTGGATTACAAAATCCATACAAAATGACAAATCTCCTAATATTCGAATATTTTAGAATATACCTACTCTAATAACAATTTTTTCCAATTGTACAGTCAATGCTGAAAAGAAAGTTGAGATTACATCGCAATAGAAATATCGACAAACATGCAAGATCACTTTTCCGAGACAAGACATGCCAACTAATTTATTTTCTCAACCGCTTTCGTACGTACGTACATTCTTCTTCCGCAATCCAAAACACATTTCATCTGAATGAATTGGGACAAAACGAAGAAGCTTTACGGAGAAAGCAATTCATTCGAAGCTCATCATTTATTTACTCTCATCTCTTTCGCTCTCTCTCTTTCTGTTTATCAAGATGATTGGAACGAGGAAAGTTACATAGTAGTATTTAAATCTGCGGTTTTGAAATTTCTGTGTGCTATGAATGCAACACACCTCATTATAAAATTCCTTCGTGATTGGTTCTCTTCGAATAATGATAGAACCAATTTCAGTCTCATGTTCTTCGTCTCTCTCTCTCTTAGGTACACAGACTTAATGCAAGTGTTCATAAAGTATTCAAAACACTTCAAAATAAAACTCGATGGATATTCACTCTCGCATGCTTTTCGCCTTCCATCCCACGTAGTGTATGTATATCTGTATATTTCATTAGATCCGCGGAGCCACGGACAAGAGTTTCCCATTATATCATCATGCGCTTCATAGAACTCATTTTATCTGCTCTGCAAACATTATTCATGCGGTTGACTTATTCTGAAGCCTTATAAGTGAATATCAGGTGGAATTTTCTCCACACAAACAAATGTGCTATTTTCAATATTCTTCCAAGTATTTCACTTTTTTCCATCGTCTCCGTACTACAAATGGAAATCGGAATCAGCGTCATCTTTTCTCGCAAAACTTTTAGATTGGAAATTATTATATCAGACTTTCCCTTTGTTACGCTAACTTGAATAACAAAAACACGATCGAAAACCAGAAATATCTTTACATTTACGATCCGAGTATGCATATAACATATTCCCAGAAATACGAAATGCGTGTGGAAAACGACGGAAAAGGATTGTCAGTTCCCTCAAGCAATAGTCATATATCCGTAGGTATCTTCACATTGTGTAGTTTCCTTCTATAGGAATCCTACAAACATGAAATGAACGTGGAGAAACGAACACAATGTGAGATGCCAATATACGTCCTATATATATATATACAAATTGAAGAATCCAAGGCAAAGATGAATCCATGTAAAAGGCACTTTGTCGACTTTGTCATATGTACTACTATCGTCGTCGTATTCAAATACAACGGAGTGGTTATAGCGAGTCAACATATCGTACAGGAAAATGATCATATACTACGAGAAAAATTCATACAACACACTAAGAAGGAAAGGAATGAAGGAAATATCCTAAAAATTGCTTTGACATTCGGTCACACGTAAACAGAACACCAAGAGCTGAAAAGTAAAATGCCCCTGACACACACACACACGTATAAATACATACATACTATATAGTATACATACATATATGTGAAAGCGAATGCCAGAGTACTTTCATCTCGTGTGTGTGTGTGTACCCTTCCATATGGAACATCTATATAATATTCAACATTGAACTGGGGGAATCCAGTACTAAAACAGTGAAAGCTATATTATCTCCTTTTGTATATCGCTTTCCCCAGGTTCATATCACCAAAAGGAAATGTTTTTCAGCGTGTACTAGTAATTCCGTGCATCTCAAAAGAATAGAAACGAGAGTGACAGCGGGAGATCCGTGTGGAAAGTTTATTTCACTCATGAAATCAAGTGATGACACAGACACTTTGGCGTAGAGACGATGAAAGAACTTTTTCTACGTTACACTTTATGTCACAATCAACAATTGACTGGAGGGGATGGCAAGATACAAACACACATTCAACTGTGTACAAGCCAAAGACTGCCAGGACGAACACGACGACGACGAACACGACGAGGATGGTGTTGCTTCTCTGCCTGTGCAAAAAAATTATTAGTTTTTTCTGTCCTCAGCATATTTCTACGCTCTTACTTTCCCTGATATGTTGTTTGTACTTGCTTAGACTTTATACGTAACGACGACAGAAAATATCATAAGGAACAAACGGCACACACACTGACAACTCGCAGAAAGAAAGAGAAAGTTGACAGTAAAACATAATTTGTACTATATGAACATATAAAGCTGGAATACCTACTGCATGGATGTGTGTCTCCTTTTACTTCATCTTCAAACACGGAAGTTTGAGTTTCCTTTCACCCTTATGGCTCTTTTACGTAACTTCTTAAAATGACATCAATATTTACATTTCATCTTCATATGAAAGACCTACTACTCTGGCATTGGCTAGCACTACTTTTAATACTACACAGGATCTGATACACACGAACCTCCTGATAAACGAATATATATGTACACATAAGTATATATACCTAGTATTTACTTTCAACGGAGCTATATCGAAAATATCTAAAACTGAGCAACACAGAAAACGCCACATTAGTTTTTATTTTAGTCTGCTCCCTTTCCTAGTTTAAGACTCTTTGAAAACGGTAAGTGAACTGTATTGTGTTTCCATAAATAAGTATATGCTTCACAAGGGTGGAATTGTAAGAGCTGGAGCGAATGACGCACAATAAAATAGCAGGGAAGAAGAGGCAAGATGTTTTTCTTATATTTTCCTCTTTGATAGGAATATTTGCTACCTTTCATTTTGGCATGGGTTTGATTAAAAAGAAGACTTGCAATGAGGAAATATGTGGTTGGCAAAGGAGAGCAATATATCGCAATACGCCAACTTTGGAGGCATATCGAAGAACAATTGGAGTGAAGAGACCTTGTGAGCTTAGCCGATGAAGCAATTTCAGCCTCCTGTCTCCCTCCTCTGATTCTTCTTCCAGAAATTCTTCCCTTTATCCTTATTCTACATTTGCTCTATTTTTTCCAGCAAACAATTTTGTGTCGAATCTTGCAAGCTCATCATCATCGTCGTCATCATCCTCATTAGAGTAAAAATAACACGTCCGATCCATGAAATGTATATAACGTCACATAGACTACTAGAGTGACAAACAAACAACAACGAAGTAGTATTACAAAGCTTTATGACTAGACCAGACGAGAATTCTTGCAAAAGATAACTCGCTCCTCCGCCTCGTTGTGTGTAGCATTTTGAAGCTCAAACAAAGAAACTTTTGTTTCTTATCTGGAGAAACTCTCTCAGAGAGAGAGAGAGAGTGGGCTTGGAAAGAAAAGCAAAGGGACTGGAGTTGACATAAATTCCGCAAAATATCATTTGGCAGGGAAAGTAAAAGTGCAACTTAAGAGGACATTTCGCATTGTCACAAGAGATTCCTGCCACAAACACAAATCACAGTCATGAGAAATCATTAAGTTTACTTTCTTCCTAAGCACAAAAGATGTTGCCCAACAGGATAGGGAGGGACGTAGGCTTACTAAAACAACTAAGGACAAGAGGACAACCCAAGCATAATACGTAATACCTCCTCAGTTCAAAAGCAGAAATAAATATATGTCCCTATACACAAATATTGTAGGCATAATATATAGTATACGTACGCGTATGCACCGATGTAACATGACCTTTAGGGACATAAAGATGCTCATTATTATCATCACCACCTCAGCTTAGCGTCGTTGTTAATGCACCGCGAAGAACACCCTGTAGGCCCACTACTTCCTATTTGTGTCACAGGGTGTCCTACTTGAGTAATAATTTCCTCGGGGATACACAAAGAAAGGGAAAAAAGAAAGTTTCCGTTCAGTAAAGAATTTTGCACCGGAATCGTCGGGCATTACACTTGATAAGCCTTACAGATGAACTATTTCTCAATTTCACTGAAGGGACAATTCTATACACGCGTTCTCCCACTGCACAAAAAGAAAGACAGGAAGAACATTCAAAGAAAAAAATAAAATGTTTGGAATTTTTTGTACTTTCCACACAAGAAAAAGTTTCTTTAGTTTCTTTCAAGCGATAATCGCGTATACGTACAGTGTACACACAATCACACGTATATATAGTCTATATAGATATATTGAGTGAGGATGAGAGTTAAGTTCTTCCAGACATTTTGTTGTATTATGCATACTTCGCAATTTCTCCAACTGATATTGACTGGAATCAAACTTTGAAAGAACACACGCGTACTTTGTCACACACACACACACTTTGTGTCCAAGAATGATAAGAAGAAGTTTGTAGATGAAAATCGAGCCACTTACTGTGAAAGGTTTTGCTATATAGATTTCAAGTGACTCATGAAAAACTGTGAATTCAAAACTTTTTCTTCATTTCTTGTTCATGAGTTCTTCTTCTTCTCCGGTGATAGAGTCAAAGTGGTCGACTATAGACACGCACACAAGAGTCTCATCTTCTCCAGTGTCTTCTTCACAAAGGATACTACGTATGTATATATATTGCTATTTGAAAGTTTCTCCATACAAAAACAAGTTTCCGATGACACAACTTCATCTACAGTTGATACTGATCGATTGCCAATTCCCAAAAACTTGTGTACTTGTGGCAATGCTCCATGTTTTGTAAGATACACATTGTCCAACTACTTTCACTTCATGTACATACTTTCTCATACCACATACACACTATAAAGTATAGTACAAGTCTCTCTTTGTGTGTCACATGAGTTAAAAATCCATTTACACTTAAGCCCGCACTTTATTCACATAATGATAAATCACTTGAAATTATTGGCATCAATCTTCCTCCTGTGTCCTGAGAGAAGGGAAAGCTGAAAGATAATACCTTTTAATGTGCACTCCCATTCTCCAGCGCTATATCATGTGAATCTTTAGCAGGACAGACTTGAAAATGAACATGGCTCGTAAGAACTTGTTACATATTTCATCTTTTGGAGTAAGTCTCAACTTCCGGAGTCCCAATGGGTACAATATTATTAGTCCTCACAAAAGTTCTCTCCACTCCTTAACTTTCTCCACTGGTGAGAGCAACTTCAACTGAAACTGTTCGTGTTGTAACTCTATAGAACGACTTGTCTCCTTTCCTCTCTCTCTATACATATATATACTTAAATTGATTTATATGCCACGGATATAGGCTAATGGCGGTGTATGAGATCCTAACTAACAGTCTCCGTCTGTGCTCAATACCTTCTATTCTATTTATTTCAATTAGGTGACAGCATAATTAAATTTTCTTAGGGTTTTCACAATTTCTCTGTAAACGTCCCTCCAGGATATTCTCTCGCAACTTTCAAAAGTCTACTAGTTTGTGTTTCACTTGGCAAAGTGTCTCATGCTCATCTCCCAGAAGTGGCTGCTCCTAGTGCCGAGGTGGTGCAGACTTATTTGTATTATGTCAAGTCTATATATATATACGGACGGAGGGTACCCAAAGTTGAGTCACTGCAACTACTTCTCCCTTGGTCAGAATTTGTGATTTCGCAAACTCAAATAGATGAGAGAATTGTTCACATAAGCGCAGTCTAGTTCATGACAGTATTGAAATATACATAGCAAAATATTACACGTAAAATTTGCTGTAAAATTCAAACCAAAATCATGGATTTTGGTTTGTCTACACTTTCCCCACATTCCTTTCTTTCCATTCTTCCCATTTCCTCCATCCATACTAACAATGAATAAAACCTCCACCAAAAGTGCTATCTATATATGAGAACTAATGAGACCACTTGTATTTCTTGGTGTTTCAGGCGATTCCAGCTTGGTGTTCGAAGCGATGGCGATGCTTGACACGACTGTGCCAGGCATTCATCGGTTTCTGTCGAGTTGACCGCGACGTGGACGACACGGAAGAAGGTGAAGAGGAGCATGTGTCTCCTGGCTGTGGTACCCCCGCTTCAGTGGAGACCCCCCTCCAATCCTCTGTCTCTAGATGTACATCCCTCAATGTGATTCGTGACCCTTTGGCTCAAACCCCCACCAGACGGAATGACTCCATCGTCTCACCTATCCAAAACACCCAAGCTATCACTCACAACAATAAAGACTCTGCCACTATTCCTTCCGAAGGTAATTCACACACGCCTATATAAGTATACATATCACTCACATATATCCATCTATACTTTCTCTCGTGTATATAGACTGCGTTCAAGTACTTTTTACCCTCCTCGTTCACTCTTCAGTCTACTGGACGAAACGCTCTCTCTCTCTCTAAAAGTACCCATAAAAGATCAGAAGTGGATTAACTCCAAGTCCCAGAGAGAAAGTCCTTTTTGAGATTTCCCCTCATTTCAAGAGAGAGCATCATCCCATCGATCACACTCATCAATGTTCTGTATATATATATATAGATATAGATATGTACAGTTCACTCTTTCACTATAAATCGTACACACACACATGTACACATGCATGTATATAACCTGTTTATTTACTAACCTATGCTTTGCTCCAACGTTCATCGTTGTCCATCTCGATGAATCTCGACCCTCTTCTTCTTCCTGGGACCTTGCGTTATTGCTTTCACTCCCTACTTCGTAAGATTTGACACGCTCTACTTACTTCTTGATAAGGACTCTTGACTCTTTTGTTGCGCTTTCTGCTTTCTCCATCATCATCGTATGTTATACACGCAACTAAAGATAAGCTTCATCCATCGTCTCTCTCTGTTTGGTAGAAAGTATAAAAGCAGAGAGAGAGAGAGAGAGGGAGATGAAAGTCTCTGAAAGAGAGAATAATGAAATACCACACGACAAATATTATTTAACAACAAGTCTCATCATCACTCCTACGCGTGTACTACTCAATATATGTCGTGGTTTCCTAAATGGATTTAAATGTAAGCCCCAGGGAGGTTTGTTGGGATTTTTAAGCTCTCACAGAAAGTTTAAACTTTGTTTGCCTCAGGTGTCTTTATGTGAACACGTAAAGAGCTTCCTCAAGATTGATACCTTTCTTGTGGAAATAGATTAGTTTCTGCGAAAGTCAAAGTGAGTTTGGTTGATGGGATAGAACAGTGAAACATAGTAGTAGTACATAGGAGCAAGTATGGGAGTAAGTAGGACTAAACTACTACTAAAGTGCAAGTACTAACGGACCACTAATCATATGTTCGCTACGTGTGCTCCCACTCTTATTGGTTCTTTTAAGGAATAGTCAATCTACCTCAGAGAGCCTTGAAGGCTGCTATTTCGTGAGTAATGTTTTCTCTCGAACTGCCAAAACGAAGAAGTTCGTGGATGGTCTTTCTCCGAGGAAGAAGGACACGCGTCTTAAGTCTAGCTTATACTATTAGCAAAAGGATGGGAAAAGTCATGCCTTCACTTTGTGCCTGACAAAGTCTCTCTGTGAAGATGTGCGATGAGATTTGGAAGTGCAATCGATGTAAAAAGTCCAAATATATTTTTAAAAGGAGGAGTCACTTGGAAAATAGCGAGGGAGAATGGAAGTGAGAGAGCTTCTTGACATCTCTTGATTGATGCGATGGGAAGTTTCCTCGTTTTGTGCAAGAACTTGGAAGAATGTTCCAAGTTACCTATTTGAGCGTGTCTCATCCATTTCTTATGCCAAACCAACATTCAATATTCCTACTCTCACGAGATGACTTTGCCTCGTAGTCTTTAACTCTTTCCTTGAATTTCTTGTGTTTTCAGTGTCACGTCATCCTCCAATGTCACTCACTCAAATAATTCTTCTCTCGCAAACTATTCGCAGACTTGCAGACTCCAGACAGTTGACAGTTCTTTTTGTACTCTAAATTACTTCATCAAAATAAAATGAATGAGTTGACGTCTCTCCCGGCTCTGCATGATCACCTAATAGATAGTCTTTATTATTGCAGATTGATGTGGCCATCGGCCTATACAATCGCATGATCACCTAATAGTTGTAGTTGTTGTACTACTGGTAATAAACTTGGATGAGAGTCGATAGTAGTAAGAGAGGATTGGGCACACATGCCATCCAGTACTTCTTCGTCTGTCTTCATTATTCAAATGTACTCTTTGTGCAAAAGCACAGCCTATTTGGACTTAAATGGGAAATTAAGAGTAATTAGAAGAGCCATCGATTGTGCCATCAGGAATCTGTCAGACAGGCATCTCCTTGTTTGTGTGATTACTTTATTGTGAAAGATATCATCGTGTGTAGTATTATTAGAGTTACGCAAACGAACTGTGTTTACATTGTAATAAGCTCATTTTTGACCTGCCTTAGCATATTTCTGTTGACTAGTATGGCAGTCCGTAGTAAATAATGATGATACTAAAAAGCTAGCCATCATGTTACACAGCTCCGGAAAGTCATTATTATAACTGAAAGGAAATGAAATATCTCCTAAAAGCTTTTCCATTATTATCTTCTTTTATGAATGAATCTTTGTTGTCTGAATAATAATAATAATAGTACACGTCTTGAGGCTAATTTACTCAAATCATGATAATTCTTTCTCTCGAAATGTATTCTAAATTTATCTAAACGTAAACATTTGCCCTTTAATCCACTATACACAAAAATCCAAAACGATCTCTCTCCATTATTATTGCACCAAAATAGAAAGCTTTCTGTAATCAGGGAATTCCATGTATTAACAACTAACAACAGCTCGTCCCATAAAATATTATCCAAAGCTTCTGCTTTTGTCCCTTCGCGTTCCCTGTTTTAGTTTCCTTGTGCTTGTGCTTATATGTACTTAAGTATAAGTGTGTAGTCCCCATTCGAAAAAGTAATCTTCACTAGCAAACTGGAAAGCATGTACAAGCAGAAAGTCCAGTGGTCGTCGTACTATACTAACTTGTTCCTCATTGCTTGAAGCAACTTTCATTCAAAGCAGCAGGAGAAAGCATGAATGAAATGTCCCATACATATTCTGTGTAGGCTGCGTGTGTTCCTATTCCTACTCGCGTTTATAGAGTGCATATCATCCGCCTATGACGTAGATGCCAAAACTAATTTACTAATTGCATTTTGCCCTAAGAAGAAACGAAACTGAAAAATGTGAAGAAGCATTGATTCCTCGTGTATGAAGTCTACGAAGCTTAAACTGCTGACGAAATTCTTGTTATTTATTTAATGCCAAATATTTTGATTGATTTTGTTTCGTTCCTCCTCCTACGCTTTTAACTTTCGTTGAATTAATAAAACACGAGAATGTAGCAACTTGGTTTTTCCTTGTGGTTACTTTGGAAGAGCCTTTTGGAAGCACGTGAGGGTCCGTCATCATATGCTCTACCCAGAGTCGTCCTCTGTTCTCTTCATAAAGTTTAATTTCCACCGAAGGCCATTTCATTCAACTTTGTTCTTATTCTTGTAAACTCCGCAAACTTCCTGCAGCTGAGAGAGGAAAAACAATTTCCGTATTTGCCTAAAAATCCCATCTGCCATATCCTGAAGCACACGCAGTGTAGTAGACGTAGTAAACAAGATCAATAAGAGCTTTCCACAGCTCACTCATACTTCTTTCTGAATGAACAAAAGGCGTAGGGAAAATGCATGTAGACACTTAAGTTAGCTATCAATGTGATTAACCTGTGGTGTGCGAAAGTGCACTTAAACACAGTCCTACTCCTCCTTTCCTTTAATACCACGTCATTTGCCTACCAGCGCCAGGCTATGTGCCAGCAGCGTGCTGCTTCACCTTTGCGAGACAAAGATAAGTGCTTGTTTGGCTACAGTCCCAGTTCTACGTGTACAAGGATATGGTCATTGTTCAAGAGCTCATTAGTTTTTTTCCTCGGTCGTAAAAGAGGATTTGAGATGAAGTTGTTTTACCTTCGCTTCTTCATGAAGAGAGCAGGAAGAGATAAAGAGTCGAAGCAGAATGAGAATGCACATACTTACTCAGCCCTCATCCTTCCTAATGGTCGTCGTTGTTTGTTAAGGCAAAACAGCCACGACGAGAAGAGGAAGTTACGACGAGAGACTGACTGAAAGTGGAAGAGTCTTCTTATTCGTTTCATCCACACGGTCAGGAAGCCCAAGTTCACTCGAGCAAATGATGACTTTCATGTAAAAATTGAGGAGAGATCCTTTCTCCAAGATATCAAGCTTACAAGCAAGCGATACATACACGCAAACTCTCCTCTCCTAGTCTTCTTCTTAGCAGGAGACTCTCAACCACAACGTTGTCAAACTCAGATTGACTTAATACACTTTTTTACTTTACTTCAAACAGGTTCGAATGGAAAGCTGCCAGCGAGTGAGTCAGTGTACACGATTCTGATTCGCATCCCAGGTGAGATGGAGAGCAACCAAAAAGGGTCCATTCGGATGATTCAGGAGCCAGGACCCTTACCACCACCACCACTACCAGGTCAGCATCAGAAAGTAAAGTTAGCAGGGTCAGCTCCTGATGCCAAGACACTGGACTCACCTGCCTCAGGATCAGGGAGTATAGCGAGACGACCTTCGTCAGCAGTCCCTCCTCTGAACGCTCGTGTGGTCCCGAAGCCCTTGGCATCGAAAGGGTCTGCAGGGACGTTGTCAACAGCTTCCGTGGCTCAAACAACCACGACCCAGCCACGGAAGAAGAAAAAGAAGAACCAAGAGAAGAAACAGGAAAAGAAAGCAGCCAAGACTTTGTCCGCGATTCTTCTCGCTTTCATAGTGACATGGACTCCGTACAATATTCTTGTCCTTCTCAAAACGATCATGGTTGATGATGACGCTATCCCAGAGGGACTGTGGGATGCTGCTTATTACTTATGCTACATTAATTCCACCATTAATCCCATGTGTTATGCTCTCTGCAATGCCAGTTTCAGACGAACGTACATTCGCATTTTGACTTGCAAATGGGATAACTCCAGGAGACAAGCAATTAACAGAGGCTACTATAATTAGATATCCCACGAACAACGCCGAAATAACTCACAAGTCACAAATGATTTCTTGTCACAACAATAACATTCCCACACTGAATCACCACCACCATGTCTGGGGAATATATATATATACATGTGCAACTTTGAACTTACCTGCTACCTACCCATATACACTACCTACATACTTTTAACTACATTAAACAACAAAGTAGCAAACATCGTGTGTGTGTGCGTTGTGAGTGAGTGGATTGGCTGAAAAGAAAGTTTTTAGAAAGTAAGTAAATGCTGATGAAAGCGAAATGCTGTATAATTCCTTTGACAAAATAAGTTTTATGCATAGAGAATAGAAAAGGACTTGTATCCATTTTGGCGTCTCATTATCAATTCACTTTGAACTCGCAAGCAAATTGAATACGTACACGTATACACATATACATACGCTCGTACATAGTGCACAAGATGCCAAGAGTCATTAGAGAGTAATTTACATTGAACAAGAAGCAGATGAAGTAAACGTGAGGAAAAGTAAAATGAACTTCTGTTCATTTCACCCACTCGCCCAGCCTACGCTCGAAGTATATTATAAATGTTCCTTCAGATAATAACGTTGAATGCTAATGGTGAATTTAACACGAATTATATTTGGAAATTAGAATATTGAGTTACAAATGAGGAGGAATCGATCGACAGGTCTCTCGAATGAAATAATAGACAATCTTCTCGAAGGAGATGTGAAATGAAGAGCCACTTATCTATTATTAGTAGTATTAAATGATGGAGAGAGGTTATTATATCTATATATTCACAACCACCACTACAACCAGTCTCTCTCTTCTTCTATACTTTCTCACCTCAATTAATACATGAAATGAGAAAGCAAGATGAGAAAGAGACGAAGCCACTTTACCATTATTATTATGCGCATTGACTATACCTGCTTTCTCTATACTTTCTCCTACTGAGTCTCGTCTCACTTCATCCTCTAAAGGTGCTCGTCGTAATCATTACTTTTAATTAATAAGGAAAGTCTACAACCTCACTTCTTCGGCTCCGCACTATAAGAAGATTCCCTCTAATGTGGTAATTACTGAGATCATAGATGAACAACGGGAAATATCCCATTTCATTGCACATTATTTAGAACACCTTGTCCTTATCTGGAACAACCTGAGAGATCTCGGAATAGAGGATCAAACCATACGTTCGCATCGTGTTCTCGTCTCTTGTGTGTCTGTAGATTATAATTCAATACAAGTCAGGATAAACTTCGTGTACTCATCTTCTTATTAGTGTTCTCTCATTTCGCTAATATTATACACTCAGTCTTCCCAGGGGACATGAAGATCAAAGAGAAACTCCTCCTGAGTTTGCAAAAAAGGATTTCATTTCTGAAATTTGAGTTACGATCATAATAATAATTTGGTCGTAATTTCCTTTAGGGAGGAGATGAGGCCTTTATTGGTGCGAAAAATATTAGACGGGGAAATGTGTGTGCAGAAAGGTGTCGAGACAGGTTTCTTGGAAATTAATCTTTTAGCAAAATGTATGTAATAATAAGACATTGCGGTTCCTATACCTGGAGAAGAAAAAGTAGACAGACATACGAAAGAGTCGTCGTCTTCGGTTCGTCATCTCTCTCTCTCTTTTCACCCACGTGAAAAACTTCAAAGCGAATTGGGCTGTGTTAGTATTGAGAGATTGAGACAATGGAAATGTGAATGAGATGTGTTAATTTAATACCAGGTGGTTGAATTATAACTAGTTCGCACCTGATCTTCGGTATGCGCTGAGTATTGAGAGTTATATCTTATTAGTTTGCTTTGATAGCTACAATTTCCAAACTAATTGATTCGGCAGGCTAATAATTACCATTACATCTCCTTCGAACGATGAACGATGCATAGAAACTATACAGCTGTCTGGTTATGTTGTACACGCGTGAACGAATACAAATGTGTATGTATACACAATCTATGTATGCATCATTCACGAATAAGTTATCCTGCGTGTAGAATTTCCCCAGACACCTTTTTCATTCACAAAAGGCGTTGAAAAATACGACATTATCTCATCTGTCCGGGGCAACCTGTGCTGTAGTTGTAGTAGTAGTAAAACCGTGTCTCATTCACCAGTCAGGAATAGTGTGCAAAGCAGTCGAGAGACCAGAGAAAAGTTTATCTCTTAATTACAAAGTTCAGTGTAAACTACCTCTCCGCCGCCGCCGTGTACATTAGAGAGACTAAAGTCTTTGTTTTTAGATTTATAAAAGTTTTGTTTTTCTACCGGCCAACAAGAAAGGAGCATCAGTGGAAAGTACACTTTCTCTCAGTCAAGATGAGTTTCCCCAGAGGAGACTGTAAAACGTGAAATTATTATTTTTCCTCCTTCAAACTAATTCATCTTGTTCATGTCTCATTGTCTTTAGAAGAAAAAGATTCCCACGTGTAAATGAGCAGGCACACATACCCACAGAAGATGTACCACCGTAACCTTGTATGAAACCGAGTAATAATTGTACGGGAGAAAGAAAAATACACTTTTCCAATCCTCTATCCAAAGTAAACGATGTAGAAGAAACAGAAATGAGAGAGAGAGAGAGTCTTCTGTGGCTCAACGTGGAAAGTTGTCAGGTTCATCTGTCAAAATAAAATCTCTTGCTTTAACGGGACTTCCAAAAGAGAGGAAGAGGAAAAACGCTTATTCTTTTACATCTTCCCCAAACACTTTCCCATTCGGTTCTTCTTCTTCTTCTTCTTCTCTATAATATAATATAGATATATATAAATGTGCACACTCAGAGTCAGTAACGAATGACATGACCATCTCATCCAAAGATGAACTGTACAAACCCAACTCTCTCTCCTTAAACCTTGCTAGGAGCAGTCCTAATGACTCTTTGTTTACTCTTCTGCGAAGGAAGAGAGAAAGCATCAGCGCCTTCTTCGTCTCTCTCTAAATCTTTTCATGTGTTCCAAATCATCATTACAATCAGCAGGACTTCACTCATGTAATATGGAGCTTCTCATTTTCCCACCATCATCACCACCACCACCAGCTGCCTTTATCATCACGAGAGCTTCCCGAAATAACACACAATTTCCCGTCGGAGACTATATAATATGGATGTGGTAATGGTCTGCTAACCCTGCTCTCCGTGGGCACATATGTAATTTCCACTTTCATTATCGGCTGGTTGGTAGAGTTGAATAAGCGAGGGAAGTGTCTATTACGACTCTGTAGGGAGATGGGGAAAGTGCCAATCAAGAAATGTCCGGTTTTTACTAGGGAGAAAGCATGGAAGGAAGAAGGTGTGCGATTGTGTTACGTCTACACACACTAAGGCCCTGTGCTTTCACTCCTACACTCTCTGACTAACCTACTACACGTACATAAGATCACCTGCTACATTTTACAAGTCTCTCGGTCATCTCGTACGAAGGAAACGAGGCTCCCTTTCTCAGTTGTCCCGTTCCTTCTTCTTCTGCTCCTCTTCTTCCGTACATAGAAATACAACCACCCCCTGGCTCTCTCTCTCTCTCTCTTCTGGTTAGGACCAAATCGAATTTGCGCAACTCAATCTTTCCTATCTCTCCTTTACCATCATCGCCAGAGCCTCTTTCACCATCGTCGTCGCTTTCCACACACAAAGTATCCTTCTTCTTTATATTTACCCCGTTTCTCCCGAATCGCTCGAGGACGGACAAGGAAACTGATCATTCAAACATATCTTTCCATTTAGTACACCTTCCAGGCACACAACCGCGATATATATGTTCGTTGGCTCCATTCTGTCCTACATATTGCACACACACAGCCGAACTATATATGTATATGTATGTTTGGATTGCCTCCTAGTTTCATGTTTGAGCTAGCTTTCTCGCATTTTTGCCAGACACGTAATAAGACAGCAGCAGCAGGAGCTAATATCCAATAATAAATTCTTTGTGAAAGAGAATGAGAAATAATGTATTTGGGTCTTTGATCTGAGGCAGTAGAACGGAATATATCCCAGGAAGGTATCTCATTAATATGATCAGCAGACGGGGATCAATCTTCTTGCGAGGCTAAGACATCATAGAAAGAAAACGCGAGAAAGCAAGATTGGAGGTGATAGACTTCCATCTCAAAGTATTACAGCCATTCAGTTCTTTTATGTTCTGTATCTCGAGACATGGGGCAGTAGTGATGGCAGGGTGAGTTGCATTCTACTATGTACAGAAGTACAGACTGCTGCTGTATCTGCTGTTGCGGCCGCTTTTATATAAGAAAGACAGCTTTGGTCCCAAATTAGAACCAACGGCTGCTGAACTACTTCGGGTCTGAACTTTATTTTTGACATGGGAAAGCAGAAGACGAGGCGAAGAGGTAGAAAGGAAGAAGGTGAAAGTTTCTCCTTATTGCACACCCATCAAAGAAAGTTTTTGCAGTTGATGTTGATAGGCACACAAAAAGCAATAGAGAACAAGTAGTCCTGAGAGAAAGTCGCCTTCATCTCCTGAGACACAGTCTAATATGGAAACTGTTCCCATTACTTCTACCGATGGTCCATCTAACTTTTTAACGTTGTATGATCAATTGTTTTCTTTCCACACAGACTATTTTCGTCTATTATCTCGCAACTGCTTCGTGCATTTTTAGACATGCTCTCTCTCTCTCTAAAGGACTTTATTCCTCCTCTACTTCTTCGTCCAAAGATAATGAAGAATGAGCATGGTGACTTGTGAGTGGAAAATTGTTGAAAGTTTCTCTACGTCTCTTGTTCCAGGCCGCTGACTGGTTATACGTCTTACGTAAATAATACTCTCTACCTATGTACTACCTTGTATCTCATTCAGCTTATTTAACTGGCTTGTAAGTAAGCTTGAAAACTACGAGAAAGATTTAAAAAAATGGAATATTGAACAATTTGTGAGGGCTGCGTAAAAGGAGAGTGTGGCAATAAATGATTTACCAAGATTTACTCATGTGAGGATGCGTAGTGAAAATAATTTCATTCAATATCAAATCTTGGGCACAAAAGAACATCTGACGACAATCTGATTTCATTCCATCTGTCTAGCGTGTAGTCTTTAATTCTGAGAACAGAAATTCCAAAGGGAGGTTTGGTGACGAAAGAAATAGGATTCCGAGAAACAGCCAAAAGTTGTTTTGCACTGCGTTGTACGACAATCAATGAGACTTTTAGACATTTCGGATCTTTTTCCCTATGTCGGGCTATTACTATACAACTTTTCCTCGCGAAAACTTTGCATTATTTGTTTGTCAATATTCGTCCTCATGAACAGGTTGAAAGGGGTGGATTTGAAATGCTTCCTCATTTTAGTTGTAAGCTTCATTACAAGTGGAGTTTTGAAGATTGACTGTAAAGTGTTTTATATTGTCAAGTACGAGACAAAGAGATATCCACATGATCCACTTCCACTGCAAGTCTTTCCAGAGTGATTGAGTGTAGTTTTGCATACTTGACAAAGTTCGAGAGAATGCAAATAACGTTGAAAGAATTCAACGAATAAAAATGCAGGGAATTTGTCGTCGATTGGAAAGGGACTTTACACAACTCACAACTTTACGAGAGACTCTATAAAGTAAAGCTCTTGAACAAATGAGACCAACTTTGCTCACAACTTCGGGTACAACCTGGAAATGTTCCAAGCTTTAGAACGACCATTTTTAAGCTCTGGTTGTGTCATCTCCTTGTCATTTTAGTTCTTCCAATTCTCAATGGCCATCTATCACTTATTAAAGTGACCGTAGACATGCATGTACATATTGTATGTACTTATACATATACACCACATGACGAGACTCAACAGGATTATATAGAGAAAGAGGTTAAATGCGAGGAGGCTCTTCATTTCTTAATCTCAAGATGTATTTTCGGAAAAGCTGAAAAAGAACCTTAAAATTAAAACGCAGAAGCTTCAATCAAAGAAATAGTTTAGAAAAACCAAGCGCACTACATGTACTTATAAGTCTGGCTGATTAAATGCATAGCAAATGATAGACTCAACGCGTTATTCAATAAATATACAAATATTGTGTTTATCGTAATGTTTAGTAATTTAAGTAACCACTCATCAATAAGGTATCTGAAATTAAAGATACTTTTTGTATCTCAATGTATTAATACTTAATGATATTAAGCGAGGATCAATCGATCCTAAAAAAACCTGAGCTAACCTCCAAAAATCCCTGAAATGTTCCATAATATCATCATCAGCCACCTTAGCTATATACAGTGCTGACTCGAGCTCTTTAATTGACTCTTTATATATTGCATTGTACCAACCATTTATGAAGGAGAAGACGTATTCAAGAAGTTTTTGATGGTAATCAATGACCAACCCTTGAGACAATCTAATGGAACTAAAAGATATTCAAGTACGCAGAATTTAATAAAACTACAAGGTTATAAATGTCTTTACAGTATAAGCAAGGTAATTATTACTCAAAGAGTGTATATATACTATCCCGTTTATGAGATTATTGAGATTCTAAAAGAAACGACGATACTTTCGATAGACCTGTTACTTACTTATAGATAGATCGACTCTGGATTTATAACACGACGATTAGCTTCTTCATATTACTCATCATTGTGTCCCGTGTAGAGTTCATAGAGAACCTGATTGGTAAATTGGTTGTTGGTGCTGCAGTTTAGTGTTTGTTAAGAATTGAGTTCATAACTTGTCACGTACGCACCTTTACAATAATAAAGATAGATATAAGTTGGTAAAAGATTGTTCCTTGAAGTCTTTTCCGGTGGAATCCTCATTGTCAGTGTACGAGTAAACTTAAATTGTCTCCGTGTCTGTTGATCAACGAATTTCTCTTGGGCTCAACTTTGCACGTAATTTTGTAACAATCTTAACTTTCTCCCAAAAGAATTCCTTGAATTTGCTGATCATGACTCGATAACTTGCAAATGAATTAAAGTACATGACTTATTGTAATATATATATATGATATAATAAGTTGTTTCGAATCTCTTATTGTTGTTCAGTTCGCAACTGATCTGTACGAATTTCAATGACGATGATGATGATAAGTAAATAAATTGTATATGTACGTCTGAAAGTTTGGTAATATTTTGGAACAAAACAGAATCTTTTGTTCCCCATCGATTGAGAAGTCAGATCGAATAACACATTCCTGTTGTGTCAGAAGAATAAGTTTATGCTATTATCATTATTGTAACTTGATAAGAAGTAAGTTTGGAAATAACATTATTAATTAAGCATTGTACGTGAAAACTTGCGAAATATTATTGTAATATTATTGTAATATTATTGTAATATTATTATTATGCCGAATGCCAATTCAACAGTAAATGCATCTAACGTGTACGTAGAGAGTAGTGAACGGAGGAGCTTTATCATGAAACATAAGTGTAAAAGCATGCGATATGAAATTCGATCAGGACAACAGAGAACGTATGGAATATCGGAATAAATAAAGGAGCAGGCAGGCACTGCTTTAAATGTTCGTATATTGAATCATTTATATATGAAATTGATAAATAAATGTGTTTCTACTTCAACAACAACATAATTGTGGATTGGTTTTATTTGGAGGCAAGAGCCTCATTAACATCTGATTGATTTCATGTGGGCTTCACATTTTGATTTCATCTCTGATAGGATGGCAACAAAGACATAATAAGGAGCAGGTCATATCTAAACAAGGATGCGATGAATAATAACTTGAAGCCGATATGGATGAAAGTTCATATGGAACAAAAATGGATTGGGAAGACTGAGCTCGCAAGAGTACTCGTCCACATTGCGAATATAATCTCTCTCGCTCTTGGTCATTTCAGCCGATTTAATTTACAAAATCGAGTGAAGAGACGTTTAGAAGGAGAGTTTGTGGTCGAGAGAAGTTGTTATGAAACTCTACACGCGTTTTACCTTAGGAATTTAGAACAGTTCGGGACTGCTGGTGGTGGCAGTGGTGGTCGTTTACTACAAGTTATATACATAGAGAGAGTCATAAGAAGAATTTGGTGTTGCGACAGATCGATAGGACTTGAGTTCACTTTCGGGAAAGTGAAATCACACCGGGAGATGAAAGTTGTTGTACTTTCCCTTCTCTCCGTCCGTTTTGCAGCAGCCACCACGGTCGCCACCACCACTTCCTTTTCCATTTCCATCCTTTCCATCATCAAACAGAGAGGGTATAAAGTAAATGGAATCATCTGACTTGTTCCGAACGGAAGTCTCATTCAGTCTCGCCAGTCGTTGCGAAAGAACACAGAGGAACCCAAAGACACCTACGATCGTTTCGATTACTCCACTTGTGGCGGCTATAGAGTCGTAGTGGTTCTCTACACGGTATCGGTAGATCCAGTTCAAGATGTACAGACCTATACACCGATGACAAACCGAGGTTAAAAACACGTAAGTACCTCCAGAGTAAATGCCACTGAATATCTCACGAAGACACATGCCTCTGTATGCAGCCATGTAGAAGAGGTACAGAACCATGTACGACTCCGACCTCCCTTTATTCCAAATCATAAATATTTGAGGAATCAGGGCGACAGCTTCCATGTATATACTCCATGTCCAAGCGACCTGCGAATAATACATGATCACAGCCATCACTTCACCAGTTCATATTCTCAATTCTGACGCATTATTCAGACCGACATTATTATTGTTACCTCTTCAAAAGTGTCAGCGTGCTTGACCAAATATGCCAAGACTGTCACGGGGATGACCAGCAAATAAACTCTAGGCAAACAAACACATTCCGCCGTCACTGATTCTGATCTGATTCTTACATTCTGATTCTTACATTCATTCTGATTTCTGATCTGATCTCGTTTGAATAGATTTCATATGCACACTTTTCCGAAGTAACTTACTTGAAAGAATCATCTTCTCGATCGTAAGTCTCTTTGAATTGGAAGTGGACCAAGTAGACAATCAACAATGCAGTTCCAATGTAGAACACTTTCATCAATGTGTTGTAATATGAAATCCAAACGCCCAGTCCCCACAAGTCCATGTAGCGCAAGGTGTATGTGGCTGCCAGAAGAATTTGAGTTTTTCCAGATATGCCTTCAAGACGAAACCCAATAACCAAACCCCGAAGAAATTGAATTAAAATCCCGTCAACATGTGTCCCATTGAAATTGCTGGCAATATTTCCAGATATTTCATACCACAAGCCGATTTCGTGTATCCAAGTTTGACCAACAAGGTAAGAACTGCTAAAAGATGAGCAATGTCTCCCCCTAACCGGCCAGGGTTTAGATCTTCCACTCCAAAATAAAACATCTTGAGCAAAATATTACGACACTTTTCCACCCTCAATCTGAATCTGTACTATAGTCCCAGCTAGAAAACTCACAAGAAACTACAAAGAAAATTCCAATAGACAATAAAGATTATTGTGGCAGCAATAAATTCACTCCAAATAAGATTTAACACTATTTAATACACATACTCTCTTGACAATGACACTGATTTTTATTCCCACAATCACAATTCCCAATAAAACGACACTTCAATAAACAACAGGAATAGAAACAGGTTTATGATTAGTTTAATGTTGTAACTTCTAGCATGAGGCACAAATCGTTAATGGAGTGATGCTAAGATAAACTGCACGTCAAATTAACTGTGGTTTTAATACCACAGAGTTGAAAATGCAAAAAGAAATACATAGTAAATACGTGTACAAGTGTGTGGTAGCTTTATGAAATAATCCGCTAAGAAGAACTCTGCTCAGCCAAGAAGATTCGTACGTAGTAGATATTTATTATACGGAATCAATCTTCGTCAATTCAATAATAAGAAGTATAATGAAGAGTTCCACAGCAAAAACTCTACCGCGCATGAAGTTTACTAAATAAGCAGTACATTATGCAGGGTTAGTTATGCCGAGTTTAGGTCAAATAAGTTTTTACTGTTCACTGAACATCCTCATCGTGACTGTAAGTGACGAGCACATTGATAATGATGATATTGTTCACGATACTAAATGTCGGATGTGCAGCAGGAGCATTACATTGCATACGCATCAAAATACGGTATCATATATGAACATACAAATATAATAGTGTGTGTGTATGCAAATGCAAGTTATCTTTCATGCTTCGGATGGTTTCTCGTGGTACTTACGTATAAGCAGCATTATTATAACACCCAGAACCAACCAGACCAGAACAGGCAGCTAACTAACCTTGTTGTATCGCTCATTAGTTGAGGGCTCAACGTATAAATAAATGTGAACTGGTACTACCATTCGCAGTAGCAGACATCGGTCCCATCCTCATTTAGCGATCTCTATTCCAACAGATCAACAGATGCGGCACGCAATACGAGGAAAAACTCTGGTAGGGAATTCTAGGGATCATCATAATATTTCGTAAATGATTCGTGGGCTAAAATCGTCGGATTAACTGAATAGGTTGGTTGATAATCTTTAAAGAAGATGCATATCATATGTGGACTAATTGCAGCGAGTGTGGGGATGTGAGTATGATCATCATTTCCAGTTAAAGATAACTTTATGCAAGATATCAAGATTCGTGCTTCGTTCTTTAAACGGTATTGATTTTCCAAGAAAAATACGAATGTTCTGTGTACTTACTGGTCTTCGAATTCTTATATAACTTTTTGAGCTTTATTTTTTTCAATGTATTAAGTCAAGATATCAGCCGAATATTTTTTATACAGATATAATGTTAATTCAACATTCAAAGTGGTTCTAAGCAAACAAACAAAACTTATTTAATTAAGTGTAAACATGGGCAAACAAAAATTAAAGTAGCATATATTTAGATATAGACGTGTGTAAACATCGGTAAGCGTAAATATTAAGTTTCAACAAAAGACGGCAAGTGGCTAGATTGGTTTTGGACTGACTCATTATTATCATGAAAGTGCACGTCATATTAATTGATCAAAAGCGACTCACTTTAAAAAGAAATACGTCGAAATAAAAGTCTAATATTGTTTAAGTATAGTGCACTACAATTTTGTCATTTTGCATCTATTTAAGAACTCAACCTCTCATCATTCAGTCTAAAATATTATTGTTATAGATAAAGATGAATTGCATATTAAATGAGCTATTCATTAATGAATACTATTTTGGCACTTCTCGTTTTATCCTAATTTTATGGTTATTAGAGCTACTATGATTCGTACTTGAGGATGAAGACATTCCAGTATTTGAGGAAGAACTGTGAAGATGTTGCTGGTGTAGCAATCCCTGTTGTAGTTGTTGCTGTTGCATCTGAATTTGCTGTTGCAACTGCTGTTGCTGCTGAATAAGCGTCTGCTGCAACAATTCCTGTTGCTGCTGCGACAGATGGGATTGTTGAGACGATGACGATGACGAAGAGCTCGGTGAAGACGAAATCAACTGAGATTGTGCCGAGATCTGATGATGATGAGTTCCCAAGTCCAAAGGAAAGGGTCCCTTTTGTCCCAAACCAGCAGCTGAAATCCAACATGAAAGTCATCAGAACGACGAAGTAACTCATTAAAAGTAATTTATACAAAATAATGCTAATGAGTCTCTGCGCTTCATTACAATATTATAAAACATAAAGTTTAACTGGTACTCTCTGGCACTGCGGTGAATCGTCTGGAAAGAATAAAAGAGGAAAGGACTAGCTACACGCAAGAAGCTCTGTCGTCGTAAGTCTCGTAAAACTGCTTACATAACGAAGGCCTGTCAACCTTGTCATCTTTTACTTCTTCTATCCATCATGACGGCACATCCGAAATTCTTCACAAAAGCTGATGAAGTTATTTGATGTCAAAAAGAAAAAGGAGTACACATTGAACCGACCAGAGAAGAACTGCCGAAGAAAGGAAAGTAAACAAAAAGAATGTGGGAGTGCAGAATATCCAGAGAAAGTAACGCGTCGTCCATACTTCGATCCATTCTTCCCTCATTACTCCATCTCTACACACTTTCTCCCGTACTCCTTCATTTAATGTCGAATGAGTTAATATCATTTTGGCATTCCCCTTTGAGCTCGAATCTAGCCTTGCGTTCCGATCTCGCGATTCCAATTAATGCCCTCCCGTGTCTCAAGTCACTCTTTTTGTCTCTCTCCAGCCTTAATAAATGACAAGGTATGTACCTACAGGTACATATTATTACTAAATGCATTAAAGCTTGTAGGCAACTCCTTTCCGTTATGTATGTCTTTTAAAAAGGAGTATTTTGCATATAAGTGATTATATTTTGCCCTTTTGCTGCTCTGACAATTTCCTAACTCGCAGTTCCACTGCCCGAACACAGGCTCTCTCTCCTTCTCTCTCCTTTCCCTTCACGTCTTTATAGTAGCGTCAAATTTCAGCCTTGATTTAAATTCTTTTCCTCTCAGCAACAAAATTAATAAAAAATCCTTTCATCTTCGTCAGACACGCCTTCAGTTACTTATTTACCAGTCTTGTTCTAAACGAATGACAAGGCTTCTCTTCTGTCTTCTCTGCTTTCATCCTAATAAGATTCCATCCAATGTCAAAAAAGATAACGCGAGAAACAACATATCTAATATACAACTCTATATCCTTTGCACAGTTATGAAATGCTCGACAAACACACAAAATCTTGTACATACACAAAAAGTACGTTCTCAAAAATTCAATTTTCAACTTGTTGTTTAAAACATTTCCAAGTTAAACATTTTTACAGATAATCTATACACACATTTACGACTTTAAGTGTTTCCCTTGCCATACACTCTTTGATCCAAGATTCCAGGAGTTCAGAAGAAGACTTTAATGTGGAAGAAAATGGATTTTAACCTCGAGCCATCATACATATCTTCCTGGAGAGTGAGATCCTTTTAAAGGTATATATCATTATGCACATAGGAGATGAGAAAGAAACCTCGGGGATTTTATGACTGTCGGATTCAATGCATTCCATCCCGTTACCCACAAGTCTCTGACTCCATAGGGAATTTTTAAACTGTCAAATTCTCTGTCCTTTCATGAATAAAATAAATTCAAAACGCATCACCATCACTTCCTTCTCTCCTCTTCATTTGTTATTCTTTTCAATACAACGTTCCCTAAAAGCAACGTCAATTCAACACACACACACATATCCGGAATCTCCCGTAAAAGCTTCCTTCCAAGAAGAACCAGAATAATGTGTGCATGTTCTCTTACCGAATATAACTCACTCCGGATGTTTGAATCTCATTCCCATTTCACCTGTTTCCAACTCACAGTCAGACATTCACGAAAAATCGACTTTCATATTAATCCCCAATGAATGCACAATGGGGACTGCATAATCCTCTTTCCTGTCTACTCCAAGGTTTTCGTCTTCTAAACCTTATAAATTAATCAGAGCTCCTCTAATCAACAACGCTACGTGATAATGATACGTCGTTCACTTTGTTGACGTCTTGCAAAATTCAATAAGCATGCAGATACATTGCGGTACAACGAAGAGGTGAATCGCTTTTCTAGTTGCATACTTAGCGGTCAGAGAAAAGACGATTCTGCCTGGAAAGCGCCGGAGATGTTCATCTAATCTGTTCCCTAAATATAACCTCAGAAACCTCAAATTCCCCTCCTCCCAGTCTAAATTAGGAAAGTGCCATGAGTCCAATGCTATATAGCTGCAGAAGCCTCAAGGTGAAATTAAGTCGTCTTCTTGCAGCCAAATGGTGTTTCACATTTGAATCTGTAACGTGTGGGAAGATGTTTACAAGTTTACAGGTACAGTGTAGGTATCTCGTGCGTCAGAAAACATCAAACAGACTTTAAGAATTAACGAAACAAAAATGGCGCACTTGCTGATAAGATTTCACGGGTGAAAGGATTATCATCAGATGCTACAGAAGGTAAGTATGTGAGGTCCAATTACCAGATGCTGCTGAAGCGATGAGAGCAGCGAAGTTGGGAGGTAAAAGTCCATTGGTAAGAGGCAGAAGAGGTGGCACTTCCTTCGGGTCCTCCCCGTCTGAACTTCCAGTCTCACTTTCTCCGTCCTGCAAAGTCAATTATCGTCCAGAAAATTAGTTACGACAATTAAGACTGAGCCCATCAAAACATCAATTATATTTTATACCGGAGGTGTAACCAAGTATTGCTCACTTCTACATTTACGCTTGTAATTGCACTTTCTACCCTTCCTCACGGCGACGATGAAGGTATCACTCTTCATTTTCTACTTAAGTTACTCCATTTCCAACTTTTTAAGTGCCTTTCTCCTATTTTACGCTAATATAATTCCTAATCTTAGCTTCGATGTAATTAATCTTCTCAAACTCTGACAGACACAAAAAGAAGAAGTATCAGAATCCAATTACCTGTTTCAGAATAAACCTTGATTTTTATAGCTCCACATATTTTTTAAACCTTTGGGACTGTGGGAATACGAACAGAGAAGGCATATCTCTGACATTACGGAATTAAAAATACCACAATAATAATAAGAAGGAACCTCCTCGGCTACTTCATTTATCATGTCTTCGATTACTATTATCAATGATATTCAATGAACAGACACAAAATTATGGTTACATCACTAACAATGGAACATCGGGAAAGGCAAAACTCATCTCGCCTTGACGGTACCGTAAGGGTCCTTACAGACCCTTAACTTAGAATGTGTAAGTACCCGTTTTTCCCCATATTCGGTTTTGGTCC